>ERZ826242.94-NODE-94-length-140486-cov-33.582101_pt1 | contig 140486 bp, 139 predicted proteins | sample MGYA00519871_ERZ826242 | MGnify/ENA primary metagenome ERZ826242 (study PRJEB31778, sample SAMEA3449226) | human gut metagenome | biome: human gut; feature: human-associated habitat; material: faeces | place: United Kingdom | collected 2010/2012 ... | reverse complement strand
CGGGATCCTTTTTATCCGCTGCCTTTACGGCATCTGCAAAGGCTCTTCTTGCATGCACCTTATTCGAGAACTGGAATAAGGTGCATTATCCCAGAAGTATTGTTATTCTAGGAGAACTGCTAACATCAGCGTAAATCGGCAGTTCTCCGCTTTAAATCCCGAATAACAATAACTACTTTTTACCTTAAGAATTCCGGTATATTACTTTTGCCATTAGTGTTCTCAAAATGAGAATTATCCTTGAGAAACCATTTGTCATTCCACGATTTAAGCTGTTTGTTCATGGTATCCTGCATTATCTCTGTATATATCTGAGTAGTCTGCAAGGATACATGTCAAAGAAAGTTCTTAACCACAATAAGCGGAACCCCTGCTTCAAGCATATGGGTGGCAGTAGTGTGCCTCATTGCTGGCTGACGATAAGACAGAGGGGATTTTATATGCGGAGTTTGATATGGAAGCTATTAGAGAATATAGGAATCGGGAAATGTTAGGAAACACATTTCGTAAGGTAGAAGCATACAGTCAGTTGTTAAGTAAAGAAATCAAGGAACCATTTATAAGGGATGGTCAGAATAGATAGATCAGAAGTAACAAGAGGGAATATTTTATCGAGGTTCAGATGTAGAATGTCAACTGTTCTATGTAATGAGTGATATGGAGGCGGATATCAGGACACATCATATTCATATTGTAAAATGGAACGGAACCGAATGGAAGAATTATATTCATTTCAGGGATTATTTTAATGCCAATGAAAATGTGGCATTGCAGTATGAAAATTTAAAGGAAGAACTTGAAAGTAAGTATGCAGATGACAGGGTCGCATATACGAAAGGCAAACAGAATATGATAAACAAAATTTCACGCAAATGAAAGAGGAGTGACCTATGATGCACAGAAGTTGATTTCTGACATTCACAGGCAGCCGTAGGTAGGGTAAGTAGACCAACTGTGAGGTGTCAGGAGAAATCCTGGCATCTTTTTTATCGTATAGGAAACTTCGTTTCTATACGACAAAAAAGCTCCGCGAGGATGCGCACTCGGCGCAAGGGTAGATGGTTGCCGAGGCAACCGCGCCTCGGCGCGAGAATGTGCCAAGGCACATTCTTTTTTATGAGAAGAAATAGAATAAGCTGTGAATAAAGGGATAGCATAATGCAACGATTTTTAACAACATTGAGTAGATAATGTTAAGGGAAGTTGGTCGTAAGGCCACTTTTTATATGCTAAAATATGTTAAAAATAATTGCAAAGGTGGGAAAAATATGGATAACACAAGAAGAATATATCTGGATAATATTCGCTGGATCACGGTCTGCATTGTTGTAATTTATCACGTGATTTATATGTATAACGGTGTCCAGCCGTTTGGAGTAATCGGTCCGTTTAAAGAACAGCAGCTGCAGGATGCTTTTCAATATTTTGTATATCCCTGGATGATGGCTTTGTTATTTACGGTGTCTGGTATGACAGTCAGATATTATATGGAAAAGCATAATGTAAAAGAATTTATTCGAGATAAAACACGCAAGCTGTTGGTTCCTTCCACCGTTGGACTTTTTGTTTTTCAATGGATATTGGGATATTATAATATGAAAATCAGCGGTGCTTTGGAAAGTTTTGAGTCAGTTCCAGGAATAGTTCGGTATGTGATCATGGCTATATCAGGAATCGGCGTTCTTTGGTATATACAGGTGTTATGGATTTTTTCGATGCTTCTGCTGTTGGTGAGAAAATTTGAAAGGGATCGTATCTGGAAAAAAGGAGAAAAAACACCGGTATGGCTGCTGGTTTTGTTAACTGTCTGTGTATATGGATTCTCACAAGTTCTTAATACGCCGGTAGTAACTGTGTACCGGTTTGGAATTTACGGATTCTGTTTTTTTACAGGTTATTTTATTTTTTCACATGATGAGGTTGTTGAACGCTTAAGTAAATGGTGGGGGATTTTTTTGATTGTGGCTGGTGCAACAGGAATATTCTACACAATATATTATTTTGGTGAAAATTATGCGGTAGCTCCTGTGCTTAATAATCTGCCTGCCTGTATTTATTGTTGGTTTTCAATTCTTGCGATTTTGGCATTTATGAAAAAATATGGGAACGCGGAAAACAAAGTATCAAGATGGATGTTAAAAAAATCCTGGGGAATTTATGTTTTTCATTATCTTCCATTAGCTTGTGCAGCATGTTACCTTAGAAGTTTTACATCAGAACTTCCGGAAGGAATTGTCTATATAGTTGTAGGAATCAGTGCATTTGCAGGAGCATTGCTTTTGTATGAAATCATCAGAAGGATACCGATTATCTGTTGGTGTGTATTAGGACTGAAAAAGGAGAAAAAAGATGTTTAAAGACAACCTTGTATCTCTGCGTAAAATGCATGGATTTTCGCAGGATGAGCTGGCCGAAAAGATTGGTGTAAGCAGACAGACACTTTCAAAATACGAAACAGGAGAATCTTTACCTGATATTGAGAAGTGTAAACTCCTGGCAGAAGTATTGGATGTAAGTCTGGATGATTTGGTAAATTATGACAGAGAAAACAGCAATGATCTTGGCCTGGGTGTTCCGCCAAAGGGAAAGCATGTTTTTGGAATCACGAAAGTGGGAGAGAAAGGTCAGATTGTGATACCGGCAAAAGCAAGAAAAATATTTGATATTCAGCCAGGGGATAATCTGATCCTATTGGGCGATGAAAGTCAGGGAATTGCTATTATCAAAGAAAAAAGACTAGTGGAGATATTAAACGGAAATGAATGATAAGCCCTGCGTCCGTGAACACCAACCCAATGCACTAAAACATTCAAACTCATTCAAAAACAGCCTTAAAACGTCAAAATAGACAAAAATGAATTTGCATTTTTGTGAACGAACACGATTGAATTTGAACGAGTTTGGCGATACAATAAACTTAACAAAAGCAAAGAAGAAAGGAGGAGGGCAGATGATCTACACGGTAACGTTTAACCCGTCGCTTGACTATATCGTAGGGGTTGACGATTTCAGATTAGGAGCTACGAACCGCACATCCTATGAACAGATGCTTGCCGGCGGAAAAGGAATCAATGTGTCCTATGTTTTGAAAAATCTCGGTTTTGAAAGCACAGCATTCGGATTTCTGGCAGGCTTTGTCGGAGAGGAAATCAGACGGAAGGTTGCGGCAGATGGCATCCATGCGGATTTTCTGACACTTTCAGAGGGAGTATCCCGAATCAATGTGAAACTGAAAAACATTGACGGGACGGAGATCAACGGAATGGGACCGGACATCGCGGCGGATCAGGTTTCGGCGCTTCGGGAGAAGATCAATCAGTTAAAGGCGGGTGACATCCTCGTGCTCGCGGGAAGCATTCCGCAGTCCATGCCGGATACGATTTACATGGACATCATGGCGGATCTGCAGGACAAAGGCGTTGAAATCGCAGTCGATGCAACGCGGGATTTGTTGATGAATGTACTTCCCTATCGCCCGTTTTTAATCAAGCCAAACAACCATGAGTTGGGTGAGATTTTCGGCGTAGAGCTTAAAAAAAGGGAAGAGGTCATCCCTTATGCGAAAAAGCTGCAGGAGAAAGGCGCGAAAAACGTCCTCGTATCCATGGCAGGAGAAGGTGCTGTGCTGATTGACGAGAACGGGCGCGAATATATGAGCCCTGTGCCGAAGGGAAAGGTTGTCAACGCGGTTGGCGCAGGAGACTCGATGGTAGCGGGCTTTATCGCAGGATACCTTGAAAAAAAGGATTACGAATATGCATTCCACATGGGGATTGCATCCGGAAGCGCGAGCGCATTTTCCGAACAGCTTGCGACCCGGGCTGAAGTCGAGGCATTGTTGAAAACAATACATTCCGCAGGATAAGCGGTTTAAGAACGGAGGAGTTATGAGAATTACGGATTTGCTCGATAAAAGAAGCGTGATGCTGGGGGCTGCGCCTTCGGACAAAAAGCAGACGCTTGAACAGGCAATTTCTCTCATGGTACAGAGCGGCAAGATCGCTGACGAAGAAGCTTACAGGCAGCAGGTTTTTGCAAGAGAAGAAGAATCCACGACCGGCATTGGGGAAGGAATTGCGATTCCCCACGGGAAATGTGATGCAGTGACCAGGCCCGGGCTTGCGGCAATGGTCATTCCGGGCGGTGTCGATTTTGATTCGCTGGATGGCGAACCGGTTACCCTGCTTTTTCTGATTGCAGCGCCGAATACGAAGGATAACGTACACCTTGACGTGCTGAGTAAGCTTTCCATGATGCTGATGGATGAGGAGTTTACTGCAAAGCTGCGCAGCGCAAAGAGCGTGGATGAATTTATGCAGATCGTTGATGCTGCAGATTCCGAGCGCGTAAGCATTGATGAACAGTTACAGACAAAGGACGGAGCTGCAAGCAAGATCCTTGCCGTTACCTCCTGCCCGACCGGTATCGCACATACCTATATGGCGGCAGAGGGACTGGAAAAGGCTGCGGCAAAGGCCGGCTGTAGGATCAAGATTGAGACAAGAGGCTCTGGTGGAGCTAAAAATGTTCTGACGGATCAGGAAATTGCAGATGCGGACTGTATTATCGTAGCGGCGGATGCGAAGGTTCCAATGGAACGTTTTGACGGAAAACATGTGATTGAGTGTCAGGTTTCGGACGGCATCAGCAAGGCGGACGAGCTGATTGACCGGGCGCTGAAGCAGGATGCACCGATTTATAAGTCCGGAACGCATACGGAAAGCTCCAAAACTGCCCAGGGAAAATCCGGCAGCATGGCACATAAAATTTATATGCAGCTGATGAACGGCGTGTCGCATATGCTTCCGTTCGTTGTCGGCGGCGGTATCCTGATTGCAATCGCATTTCTGATCGACGGTCAGTTGGTTGACATCAACCTGCTGTCCGAGGCAGAGCGGGCAAATTTTGGTACAATCACTCCTGTAGCGGCATTTTTAAAGGGAATCGGCGGAGTTTCCTTTGGACTGATGCTTCCTGTACTCGCGGGCTTTATTGCGGAAGCGATTGCGGACAGACCGGGACTTGCGCTCGGATTTGTAGGCGGTATGATCGCAGCAAACGGAAAATCAGGCTTCCTCGGTGCATTGGCAGCAGGTTTTTATGCAGGCTATATTATCCTGCTGTTAAAGAAGGTTTGCGATAAGCTTCCGGAAAGCCTGGAAAAGCTTGCACCGGTTTTGTTTTACCCGGTATTTGGTATCCTGCTTATGGGCGGAGCGATGAATTTTGTGATCGAGCCTGTCATGGGTGCGATCAATACAGCCTTAAATTCCGGACTTGCCAGCATGAGCGGCTCCAGCAAGATCCTGCTCGGCTTTATCCTGGGCGGTATGATGTCTGTTGATATGGGCGGACCGTTCAACAAAGCGGCATATGTATTTGGAACCGCGTCGATTGCGGCAGGTAACTACGATATTATGGCAGCAGTTATGATCGGCGGAATGGTTCCTCCCTGTGCAATCGCCCTTGCTACCTTACTTTTCAAAGATAAGTTTACAAAAGAAGAAAGACAGTCCGGTCCGGTCAACTTCATTATGGGTCTGGCATTTATCACAGAGGGCGCAATCCCGTATGCAGCGTCCGATCCGCTTCACGTACTGCCTGCCTGCATCATCGGCGCAGGAATTTCCGGCGCACTCTCCGAGGTATTTCAATGTACTTTGATGGCGCCCCACGGCGGAATCTTTGTATTCCCGGTTGTTGGAAACGCGATGATGTATCTGGTAGCGCTCGTGATCGGAACGATTGTATCAACCGCACTCCTTGGATTACTGAAAAAGAAAGCTGCCTGAAACGGTTCCGATGGATAAAAAAGAATAGCTTCTTACGCTCAAAGGAAAAGAAGACGTCACATTGGATGGACATCACATGATGTTGTATGCTAACATAGGAAGCAACGGGGATCCTGCGATGGTGTGAAAACGGCGCGGTCAGCCCGCGTACACAAACGTGATCGAAATGGAGATATTATGTTAACAGAAAAACGTCAGGAAGAAATTGTACGGCTGGTATATGAGCGGGAGAGCATCACTGTAGCGGAGCTGAAGGAAATTCTCCACAGTTCGGAATCGACGATCCGGCGTGATATCATTGCGCTCGATCAGGAGGGCAGGCTGACAAAGGTGTTCGGCGGGGCGATTGCGCTGCGTACAGCCCAGATTGTCAACAAAGAACTTTCGATGGTGCAGAAAAAAGATCTCCAGATTGCAGAAAAACAGGCGATCGCGCGTTATGCCGCGTCGCTGATCGAGCGGGATGACTGCGTTTATCTGGACGCCGGAACATCGACCGGTTGGATGATCGAATATATCCGCGAAGCACAGGCAACCTATGTGACGAACGCGCTGTCCCATGCAAAGCGGCTTGCGGACAAGGGCTTCCATGTGATTTTGATCGGAGGGGAGCCAAAAAGCTCAACGGATGCGATCGTTGGCGCAGAAGCGGTTGTGAATCTCCAGAAATACCATTTCAGCAAGGGATTTTTCGGGACGAACGGCGTAGAACAAAACGGCGGCTTTACGACGCCGGACGCGAGGGAAGCGATGGTCAAGCAGACTGCGGTGAAAAATACGCAGCTCGCAAACCGCTATTTCCTGGCGACGTCTTCCAAATTCGGGAAAGTGTACGCCGTGACCTTCGCAGGCTTCGAGGGCGGAGTGATCCTGACGGAAGCGCTCGTGCAGGAAAGTCTGCCGAAGAGCGTCAGGGTTGTCAATGTGAACCAACCGGAACAATAAATTCCTGTCTGCGCAGGCACAGAGCAATAGAAGGGAGATTTTATCGCATGAAGGTTATGTTTGTAAATGGAAGTAGCCACCTCCACGGAACCACCATGGCGGCGATTGAAGAGATGGAAAAGGTATTCCGTGCAGAGGGGATTGAAACGGAGGTCATTCAGGTCGGCGGTAAGCCGATCGCAGATTGCTTGCAGTGCAATGTCTGTGGAAAGACCGGAAAATGTGTGTTTACGGATGACGGTGTGAATGAATTTGTGGAAAAGGCAAAGGATGCGGACGGCTTTGTGTTCGCAACGCCAGTCTATTTTGCACATCCGAGCGGACGTATTTTCGATTTCCTGGATCGCGCATTTTACAGCAGCAACGGCTATGAAAACTTCAAATTCAAGCCCGGCGCAGCAGTCGCAATCGCAAGAAGAGGCGGGACGACGGCTTCGCTGGACGCGCTGAACAAATATTTCGGAATCGCACAGATGCCGACCGCAGGCTCGACTTACTGGAATATGGTGCACGGGCTGACGGCGGAGGACGCGCCGAAGGACGAAGAAGGGATGCAGACGATGCGCAACCTTGCCAAAAATATGATTTGGATGATGCGTTGCTTTGAAGCAGGCAAAAAAGCAGGCGTTCCGTATCCCGATACCGAGAAACAGTTTTGCACGAATTTTATCCGCTAAAAAAGACATATGTCGGAGCAGACAAAAAGAAAAGCTTTGCATAATTCCTCCTGTTTTCCGCATACTACCCACATCACACAAATTATGGAAAGTATGTAGGAAGCAGGAGGAACTTTTTTATATGAAAGCAACAGGAATTGTCCGTCGGATTGATGACCTCGGACGCATCGTAATCCCGAAGGAAATTCGCAGAACGCTGCGGATTCGGGAAGCGGATCCGCTGGAAATCTTCACCGACCGGGAGGGAGAAATCATCCTGAAAAAATATTCTCCGATCGGGGAAATGACGACCTTTGCCAGGCAATATGCAGAAAGCCTTGCACAGGTCTCCGGGCATACGGTTTTGATTGCGGATCGGGATCAGTTTATCGCGGCGGCAGGAGGCTGCCGAAATCTGATTGGAAAACCGCTGAGCCGGGAAATGGAGCAGCAGATCGAAAGCCGCCAGATTGTTCTTGCGACACGTGGAGACCGCACATTTGTGCAGATCGCGCCGGAAGGCGTGGAGGAATATGTCTGCGAAGCAATCAGCCCGATTAACTGTGAGGGAGACGTGATTGGCGCGGTGGTTTTGCTGGGGCAGAGCAAAACGCCCGGTATGGGGGAAGTGGAACGAAAACTGATTCAGTCTGCATCTGGATTTCTCGGGCGGCAGATGGGGCAATGACGCCGGACAGCAGAGCCGTGGGATGAAACCGGATCAAAAATGAGAACAGTGAGAATGACCTCGCCGCACCGGTGCGATTTTGCCACCGGTGCGGCGGGTTTAGAATAGGAAGACACGGCAGAATTTTCAGACATGCTGCTTATATATCCTGCCGGGGTGTCAAATGGTTACATAAAATTTGAAAAAAATATAAAAAATTTTGAAATTCCGGAAAAATTTATCTGCATTCTGCAATTGTCCCTACTGCAATTGTCAACGCCTGTACCATAAGTTCAAGACTCATACTGGGAGCATTGGAAACGGCAGCAGCAGCCTGATCGGGCAGATAGGGAACATGGATAAAACCGCAGCGTGCAGAGTTTCCTTTTTCTGCCTGCGAGCTTTCATATAACGCAGCATAGAGCAGGTTGTTGCATACATAAGTCCCGGCGGAGTAGGAGAGCGCAGCGGGAATCCCGGCTGCGCGGAGCCGATCTACGATCTGCCTGGTCGGAATCGTCGAAAAAAAGGCGTCAGGCGCGCTGGCAACAACCGGCTGGTCGTGCGGCTGGAAGCCTGCGTTATCGGGGGTGCGGGCGTCCCGCAGATTGATGGCGACGCGTTCGATCTGAATGGATGGACTGCCGCCGAACTGTCCGACACAGAGGATGGCATTCGGCTGATGTGCGTCGATTGCAGCCTTGAGCGCATCAATGGAAGCTTCAAATTCGGTCGGAATTTCGCATTTGATGATATCTGCGCCTGCGATCGAATCGTCCAGAGCGCGGACGGCCTCCCAGGAGGGATTGATGGTTTCCCCGCCGAACGGAGTAAAACCGGTTACGAGAATTTTCATGAGTGTGGGATTCCTTTTCTGTAATTATTTTATTCATATTATAAATCCAACCGCCCGGGCTTGCAAACCGCCGTGAAAGCGCCGCTGCAGGATTCCGTGTGCATTTGTTTGCATCCCTGTATCCTCTGTGCTATACTGTATACGGGTTTTTACGAGAAAACGAGGAAATTAACATGAAAACAATCGTAGTTACACTGGATAAAGAACATCCGGATGGGGAAGCGATTCTTCGGGCAGGCGAGATCATCAAAGCCGGCGGGCTGGTGGCGTTTCCGACAGAGACGGTCTACGGACTGGGCGGAGATGCGCTGAATCCGGAATCGTCACGGAAAATTTATGCGGCGAAGGGACGTCCGTCTGACAACCCGCTGATCGTGCACATCTGCCGGTGGGAAGATATTTACAAAATCGCGGATCCGGTTCCGGAAATCGCGCAGCGTCTGGCAGCGCGCTTTTGGCCGGGACCCCTGACGATGATTTTGAATAAAACCGCGCTTGTACCCAAAGAAACGACAGGCGGTCTGGATACGGTAGCGGTGCGGTTCCCGTCCGATTCCATTGCGCAGCGCTTTATCTGCGCGGCGGGTGGATTTGTTGCAGCGCCGAGCGCCAATACGTCCGGCAGACCGAGCCCGACGCTGGCGCAGTATGTAAAAGAGGACATGGACGGCAGGATCGAGATGATCTTAGACGGCGGCGAGGAAGTCGGCATTGGTCTGGAATCTACGATCGTAGACCTGACTGGAGACATTCCGATGATCCTGCGCCCGGGTTATGTGACGCAAAAGATGCTGGAAGAGGTTGCAAATCAGGTGGACGTTGACAAGACGATTTTGGATGCAAACTGCCATTTAAGACCCAAGGCACCCGGAATGCGTTACCGTCACTATGCGCCGAAGGGAGACCTGACCATTATCGAGGGTGCGCAGGACGCGGTGAAGGAAGCCATCTGTGAAAAAAGCCGTCAGGCGACGGCAGACGGGCACCGCGTGGGGATCATCGCAACGGACGAGACGATGGAAGCCTACCGTCAAAACAGCAATGCGGCGAGTATCAAAAGCGTTGGGAGCCGTCTGGACGAAGCAGCGGTCGGCAGAAGCCTTTACCGGATTCTGCGGGAATTCGATGATGAAAATCTGGACATCCTGTTTTCGGAATCTTTTGCGGAAAGCGGCTTTGGACAGGCAATTATGAACCGGCTGCTAAAGGCGGCAGGTCATCATGTAGAACAGGTATGAGGAGGAAGATTGAAAAATAAAATTTTTCAATCTCGAGATTTGTGTCTGCGCGCACTTGACACAAACTCGGCATGCGCAAAAAGCGTGCGCAGAAATGGGAGGAAGAAAAATGATAGCATTGGCAAGTGACCACGGTGGATACGAACTGAAACAGAAGGTGATCGGATATCTGGAGGCAAATGGCTATACGTGCCATGATTTCGGCTGCTACAGTCTGGAATCCTGTGATTATCCGGAGTTTGGACGCGCTGCAGCAGAAGCAGTTGCAAAGGGTGAATGTGAAAAGGGAATCGTCATCTGTACAACCGGTATTGGTATTTCGATCGTTGCCAACAAGGTTCCCGGTATCCGCTGCGGACTTTGCGCAGACACCTATTCCGCAAAAATGACAAGAGAGCATAACGATGCAAACATGCTGGCAATGGGCGCTGGAATTGTCGGACCGAATCTGGCTCTGTCGATCGTAGAGACGTTTTTAAATACACCGTTTTCCGGCGATGAAAAGCATGTCAGAAGAATCAATAAGATTGAAGAAGAAGTAAAATAATGGTATGATGTTGGGAACATAAAACGAAGGAGGACAATGAAAATGTCAAAGGTAACGGTAATGGATCATCCCCTGATCCAGCACAAGATCGGTCTGATCCGCAAAAAGGAAACGGGTACAAAGGATTTCAGAGAGACGATCAGCGAAATCGCAATGATGATCTGCTATGAAGCGACCAGACATCTGGAGCTGGCAGATGTGCAGATTGAGACTCCCATCTGCAGCACAACAGTAAAAGAGATCAAAGGACGTAAAATGGCCATTGTTCCGATTCTGCGTGCAGGACTGGGGATGGTAGATGGTGCGCTCAAGATGATCCCGGCAGCAAAGATCGGTCATATCGGCCTGTACCGCGACCCTGAGACATTAAAGCCTGTAGAATATTACTGTAAGCTTCCGGCTGACTGCGCAGAAAGAGAAGTTTTCGTTGTTGACCCGATGCTGGCAACCGGCGGCTCTTCCGTAGCAGCAATTCGCATGCTGAAAGAAAAAGGCTGTAAGAAGATCCATTTTCTGTGTATTATTGCAGCTCCTGAGGGCGTAAAGGCAATGCAGGAAGCACATCCTGACGTAGACGTTTATATTGGCGCACTGGATGAGCACTTAAACGAGCACGGCTATATCGTACCCGGTCTGGGCGATGCCGGCGACAGAATTTTTGGCACCAAATAAAACCGGATTTTTATAAGGAGGGTGTATGAAGCGGGAGGATTATATTTCCTGGGATGAATATTTTATGGGAGTAGCCAAGCTCGCGGGAATGCGCTCCAAAGATCCCGGTACGCAGGTCGGGGCATGTATTGTGGGGCAGGATAACAAAATCCTTTCCATGGGGTATAACGGCTTTCCAATCGGCTGCTCTGATGATGAATTTCCCTGGGAGCGGGAGGGGGATACGTTAAAGACGAAGTATCCTTATGTGACGCACAGCGAGCTGAATGCTATTCTAAACTACCGCGGCGGAAGCCTGGCTGGGGCGAAACTCTATGTGACGCTTTTTCCATGTAATGAATGCGCAAAAGCGATCATCCAGAGCGGAATCCGGGAAGTGATTTACGATTGCGACAAGTATGCGGAAACCCCGTCTGTCCGGGCATCCAAGCGGATGTTTCGGGCAGCGGGCGTGGCGTACAGACCTTACAGCAGAAGCGGACGGACCGTAAAGATGGAGCTTTGATGAGAGGGACAAAACGGGGATTCCGAAGAACAATTGCCAGCCTGCTTGTTCTTTCTCTCTGTATCGCTGCAGTTCCAGCGCTGCCGGCCAGGGCGGACAATAAGATCAACGAGCTGCAGAATCAGATCAAGGAAGAACAGAAAAAACAGAACGATACGAAGGACCAGAAAAAACAGACGGAAAACAATATCAATTCCCTGAACAATGTAAAAACCTCCCTGCAGGGGGAGTTAAACGGTCTGACGGATGACCTGACGCAGATCAGCAGCCGGCTGGAAGAAATCGAACAGAATATTATCGACAAGAACCAGGAAATTTCCGATACGCAGGAAAAGCTGGAGCAGGCGAAGGAGACGGAGAGCAGCCAGTATGCGGCGATGAAGCAGCGGCTGCGTTATCTTTACCGTGACAATAACCGCACGTATTATGAGATTTTATTCAGCGCGATGACGTTTTCTGAACTGCTGAACCAGAGTATTTATGTGGAAAAGCTCCATGAGTACGACCACAGGATGCTTTTGAGCTACAAAGCGCAGCGGGAAGCGATTGAAGAGATGGAGGCGAAGCTGGAGGAGGAAAAGGCGCAGTTAGATGATCTGCAGGCTCAGGCAAAGGAGCAGCAGGCGAGTATCATGACGAGCGTCAACAACACCAAAAACAGCATCAGCGCCTACAGCGGACAGATTGCGGAAGCACAGGCCCAGGCGGACGCCCTTGGCAATCAGATTGCAGAGCAGGACAAAAATATTGCAGCCCTCAAAAAACAGCTGCAGGAGGAAATCGCAAAATCCCGTCTTGCTGCGAAATCGGCATGGAGGGACATTTCCGAGGTGAGCTTTGCAGAGGGTGACCGGTATCTTCTGGCAAACCTGATCTACTGCGAAGCGGGCAACCAGCCCTATGCAGGGCAGGTAGCAGTCGGGGCGGTGGTCATCAACCGTGTGCTGAGCTCGGTCTATCCGAACACAGTATCCGGCGTAATTTACCAATATAAGCAGTTTGCACCGGTTCTGGACGGACATCTGGCGATTGCACTTGCAAACGACAGCGCGACGGCGGCATGTTATAAGGCAGCAGATGAAGCGATGTCCGGCTATACAAACGTCGGACGCTGCGTATATTTCAGAACGCCGATTGAAGGTCTGACCGGCATGCAGATTGGCGGGCATATTTTCTACTAAAAGCGGCTGAAATTGCAGATGGTCAGCAGACGGTAATTGAAAGCTCTGTGCTGTTTATGCAGCTGCTATGGAATCTAAAATTTTTATAAACAGACAGATGACAGGATATGTTTGAAAATCTGTCAAAAACAGCAGGAATTTCTGCAGATTTCACAACTGCAAAAATCCTGCTGTTTTTTCATGCCTGCTTACTGCATAAAATGGACGGAAAAACGCGCGAAAACGTCGGGGAAAATGCCAGAAACTATTAAGACAATGCCAAGAAAACAGGTGGACAAGAAAGCGTAAAATGGGTATAATGGTAGACAGGGATTTTTCCAAAATGGCAGCTTAAAAAGAGCCAGTCAGAACGAAAATCTCTTGAAAAACCGGTGCATGGCAGGAGGATTTTTGTGGCAAAGCACTCCTTTAACAAAACTGTCTGGCAGTGTCTGACGCTGATTTCACAGTTCGGAATTATGATGCTTGTTCCCACGGGCATGATGTTCGCCCTTGGCTACTGGCTGGATGGCAGGCTCGGGACGCAGTTTTTTGCAATTGTGCTGTTTTTTGTTGGCGTTTTGGCGGGATTTGGGAATATTTATCGGCTGGCGCGGCAAATTTATCAGAAGAAGGACAAAAAGGACAGGGAATGAGAAATTTTTTCAAAAAGATCGATGAAACCGTCCGGGAGATGTGGCTCGGCACTTTTTTGTGGGGATGTCTGTGCGAGCTGGTGTCCGTCTGGTGGGTAAAGGACAGGCTGTACAGCGGTCTTGGCATCCTGATCGGGATGCTGCTTGCCATGGCAGGAATCTGGCACATGTGGAAGGTGCTGGATACAGCACTGGAGCTCGGGGACGGCGCACAGAAATATGCGACGTCGAAGAATCTTCTCCGGTATGCTGTGGTTTTAGTCGTGTTTGCAGTCCTGATGCTGACACATTTTGCAGACCCTCTAGCGGCGTTTGCAGGTTTGATGGGAATGAAAGCTTCGGCTTATCTGCAGCCTTTTATACGCGGATACAAAGAAAAGAAGAGGAGGTGAGACGATGACGAATGGTATTTTGCTAAATGGTTCGGCTGACATTGATTTTATGATTCATGGCGTCTTTCCCTATCAGTTTTTCGGACAGACGGTGTGGATTACCACAACCCATATCTGTCTCCTGATCGTACTTTTGCTGATCCTTGCGTTTGCGATTGCGGCAAACCGGGCGATGAAGCATGCTTCTGAAGTACCGGGATTTTTCCAGAACATCGTGGAGCTTGTGGTGGAAAAGCTGGACGGCATGGTAAAAATGGTTATGGGAAAGAATGCGGCGAAGTTCGCAAACTATATTGGAACCATATTCATTTTTATCCTGATCAGCAACTTTTCCGGTCTGCTGGGGTTACGTCCGCCGACGGCGGATTACGGCGTTACCCTGCCGCTCGGTCTGGCAACCTTTACGCTGATTCATTACAACAAGCTGAAGCATAAGAAGTTAAAGGGAGCGCTGGCAGAGCTGTGCGATCCGTGGCCAATCTGGGCGCCGATCAATATTATCGGTTATATTGCAGTTCCGGTTTCGCTGTCTTTGCGTCTGTTTGCCAATGTGCTTTCCGGCGTTGTTATGATGGCGCTGGTATACGGACTTCTGCGGGTGATCGCAATCGGCTGGCCTGCAGTGCTGCATGTGTACTTCGATCTGTTTTCGGGAGCAATTCAGACCTACGTGTTCTGTATGCTGACGATGACATACCTTTCTGATGCCATCGGAGAGGAAGGATAAACGAAAATACCAAAACTGTAACACAACAGAAGAATGGAGGATTTATCATGGAATTCAATGAAAACTTTATCTTAGGCTGTTCTGCAATCGGCGCAGGTCTGGCGGTTATCGCCGGTATCGGACCTGGTGTAGGTCAGGGTATCGCAGCTGGTCATGCTGCTGCTGCAGTTGGCAGAAACCCGGGTGCAAAATCCGATATCACCTCGACCATGCTGCTTGGTCAGGCGGTTGCCGAGACAACCGGTCTGTATGGTCTGCTGATTGCGATGCTGCTGCTGTTTGTAAAACCTCTGCTTCCCTGATAAGAGAATATTTCAAGAAGGAAGGAGGAGGGAAGAGTGCATAATTTAAACGCAGTATTGCTTGCGGCAGAAATGGAGCCCAGACTGTTTGATCTGGATTTCCAGCTGCTTGCGGATTCCCTGCTTACGATCATCGCTGTATTCGTGCTGTTTATTGCATTGTCCTATCTGCTCTTTAATCCTGCCCGCAAATTTATGCAGGACAGACAGAATAAGATCGCAGGGGAACTGGATCATGCAAAGACAGCCCAGGAGGACGCCGAAAAGCTGAAAGCAGATTACGAAGCCAGACTTGCCAATGTGGACAAAGAGGCGGATGAGATCTTAAGCGCAGCAAGAGCGAAAGCACTGGCGAATGAAGCGGACATTGTGGCGAAGGCGCGGGAGGAAGCCTCTCGTATTATCGCCCATGCGCATGTGGAAGCCGAACTGGAAAAGAAAAAAGCGGCGGATGAAATTAAGCAGGAGATGGTTGGTCTGGCAATGGATGCGGCTGGCAAGTTTGTCAGAGTTTCCATGGATGACAGAACCAAGAACGCTCTGATCGAAGAGACTCTTGCAGAAATAGGAGAAAATACATGGCTAAGCTAGTGTCACAGGTCTATGCGGAAGCACTGTTTGGCCTGGGCGTAGAGAATGGTCTGCTGGATACGCTTCTGGAGGAGTTAAACGGCATGTGTGAAATTTTAGGGAAAAATCCCCAATTTGTGACACTGCTTGGACATCCGGAGCTGGATCAGAAGGAAAAAACAGCGGTCTTTGACCGGGTATTTGACGGTAAAATCAGCAAAGAACTGAACGGATTTTGCCATCTTCTTCTGGAAAAAGGCAGATTTGGCGAGCTGTTTGCGATCCGTGAGGATTACGAACGCCGCTGTCTGGCTTATCATAAAATCGGAGTCGTGTATGTAACCAGTGCAGAAGAACTTTCGGATACTCAGAAGGAGAACATCCGTCAGAAACTTTTGGCTACGACTGACTTTGTATCGCTGCAGATTCATTATCAGGTGGATGCTGCGCTGATCGGCGGACTCAAGATCCAGATCGGCGACCGTGTTGTAGACAGCAGCATCCAGAACAGGCTGAAACGGATGAAAGACAGCCTGATGCGTGTGTCTTTATCCTGAAGCGGACTTACGCAGCAGAAAGAATAACGGGAAGGAAAATCTGTTCCCGTATCCTAGGAAGGGAGTAAAATCCATGAATTTAAGACCTGAGGAAATCAGTTCTGTTATTAAAGAACAGATTGAGCGATATGCCTCCAGGCTGGAAGTATCGGATGTCGGTACCGTTATCTGGGTAGCGGACGGCATTGCCAGAATCCATGGACTGGAGAATGCGATGCAGGGTGAGCTGCTGGCATTCCCCAATGATGTATTCGGCATGGTGCTGAATCTGGAGGAGGACAACGTAGGTGCTGTACTGCTTGGTGCGGGCAGCATCAGTGAGGGTGATCAGGTCCGGACAACAGGACATGTAGTTGAGGTTCCGGCGGGCGATGCGCTGCTGGGACGTGTTGTAAATGCGCTGGGTCAGCCTATCGATGGCAAGGGACCCGTGCAGACGGATGCCTACCGCAAAATCGAGCGTGTGGCAAGCGGCGTTATTACCCGTAAATCCGTAGATACCCCTCTTCAGACCGGAATCAAGGCAATCGATTCCATGGTTCCGATCGGACGCGGACAGCGTGAGCTGATTATCGGCGACAGACAGACAGGTAAAACCGCAATTGCCATCGACACCATCATCAACCAGAAGGGCCAGGGCGTAAAGTGTATTTATGTCGCCATCGGCCAGAAGGCTTCTACCGTAGCTTCCATCGTAAATACGCTGGAGGAGTACGGCGCTATGGCATATACGACTGTCGTAGCTTCCACTGCAAGTGAGCTTGCTCCGCTGCAGTACATCGCACCGTATGCAGGCTGTGCAATGGGAGAAGAATGGATGGAAAAGGGAGAAGATGTGCTGGTCGTTTATGACGATTTAAGTAAGCATGCGGCTGCATACCGTACACTCTCCCTGCTGTTAAAGCGTCCGCCTGGCCGTGAGGCTTATCCTGGTGATGTCTTCTATCTGCATTCCAGACTTCTGGAGCGTGCAGCAAGAATGAATGACGAGCATGGCGGCGGTTCCCTGACTGCATTGCCGATCATTGAGACACAGGCAGGAGATGTTTCTGCATACATCCCGACCAACGTTATTTCTATTACGGATGGTCAGATTTATCTGGAAACGGAAATGTTCCATGAGGGCTTCCGTCCTGCAGTCAACGCCGGTCTGTCCGTATCCCGTGTAGGCGGTTCTGCACAGATCAAGGCGATGAAGAAGATTGCAGCGCCGATCCGTGTCGAGCTGGCACAGTACCGTGAGCTGGCGGCCTTCTCCCAGTTTGGTTCCGAGCTGGATGCAGATACCCGCGAAAAGCTGGCGCAGGGCGAGAGAATCCGGGAGGTATTAAAGCAGCCTCAGTATCAGCCTATGCCGGTAGAATACCAGGTTATCACGCTGTATGTAGCAACCGGAAAATATCTGCTGGATGTAGAGGTTGACCAGATTACCCGGTTCGAACAGGAATTTTTCACATTCCTTGATAAGAAATATCCGGAAGTTCCAAAGGCGATCCGCACCGAGAAAGTGATTTCTGACGAGACGGATGCACTTCTGAAAAAGGCGATCACAGAGTTTAAGGCAGAATTCAAATAGGATGGAGAAGGGCAGGTGACAGGACATGGCTTCCATGAGAGACATTAAGAGAAGAAGAAGCAGTATCCAGAGCACCGGACAGATCACCAGGGCAATGAAGCTGGTTGCCACCGTCAAGCTGCAGAAGGCACGGGAAAAGGCGGAGCATACCAGACCTTATTCCGATGGGGTTTATCAGACCATGCAGTCCATCCTGGAGCGTTCTGCCGGGATCAGCCATCCGTATCTGCAGGGCGGGGATAACCCGCGCAAGGCAGTGATCGTGATGACATCCAACCGCGGACTTGCGGGCGGCTATAATGCGAATGTGGTCAAGCTGATCACACAGGGAAATTTTAACCTGAAGGAGCTTGACATTTATGCTGTCGGCAAAAAGGGCAAGGACGCGCTGCAGCGTGCAGGCTGCAAGATCAGCCTGGACTGCTCGGATATCTGCGAGGAACCTACCTATGCGGATGCGGCTGCTTTGGGCAGACGCGTTCTGACAAGCTTTGCACAGGGCGAGGTAGGTGAAATCTGGCTGGCCTATACTTCTTTTATCAATACAGTTGTGCATGAACCCAGGCTGATCCGTCTGCTTCCGGTTTCGAAAGAGGACGTGGATGAAAAGGTGGAACGGGAGGGTTCTGCGGGCTTAAAGCTTCAGATGAACTTTGAAGCGGAGGAAGAAAGCATTCTGGAAATGCTGATTCCCAAATATATGATCAGTATGATTTACGGCGGACTGCTGGAAGCAGCTGCCAGTGAAAACGGCGCGCGGATGCAGGCGATGGATTCTGCAACGGGCAATGCTGAGGAAATGCTGGAAGATCTGACGCTGCTGTACAACAGAGCGCGTCAGGGCGCGATCACCCAGGAGCTGACCGAAATTATCAGCGGTGCTGCGGCGATCGGCTAGCCGGCAGAATAGGAAACAAGGAGACAGTTTATGGCAGCAGAAAAAATTGGAAGGATCACACAGGTCATCGGTGCCGTACTGGATATTCGCTTCCAGGCGGGTGAGCTTCCGCTGATCAATGAGGCGATCCGGATTAAGCGTGAGGACGGCGGCGAGCTGGTTGCCGAAGTTTCCCAGCATCTGGGAGACGATACGGTAAGATGTATTGCCATGGGTTCGACAGACGGTCTGCGCAGAGGAATGGAAGCAATCGCAACCGGCGCTGCGATCAGTGTTCCGGTGGGAGAAAATACTCTGGGACGCATGTTCAACGTACTGGGTCAGCCGATTGACGAAAAACCGATGCCGGAGGGCGTCAGCTTTGAGCCGATTCACCGCAGCGCACCGAAATTTGAGGATCAGTCGACAAAAGCGGAAATGCTGGAAACCGGTATTAAAGTCGTTGACCTGCTTTGCCCCTATCAGAAGGGTGGTAAGACCGGTCTGTTCGGCGGCGCCGGCGTAGGCAAAACCGTACTGATTCAGGAGCTGATCCGTAATATTGCAACAGAGCACGGCGGCTACTCTGTATTTACCGGTGTAGGCGAGCGTACCAGAGAAGGCAATGACCTGTATTATGAAATGAAAGAATCCGGGGTTATCGATAAGACAACCATGGTATTCGGACAGATGAATGAGCCCCCCGGGGCAAGAATGCGCGTCGGTCTGACCGGTCTGACAATGGCAGAATATTTCCGTGATCAGGGCGGTAAGGATGTGCTGTTGTTTATTGATAATATTTTCCGTTTTACCCAGGCAGGTTCGGAGGTATCCGCTCTGCTGGGACGTATGCCCTCTGCGGTAGGGTATCAGCCTACACTGCAGACGGAAATGGGCGCTCTGCAGGAGCGTATCACATCCACCAAGAATGGTTCCATCACATCGGTTCAGGCAGTATATGTGCCTGCGGATGACCTGACGGACCCTGCACCGGCAACGACATTTGCTCATCTGGATGCGACAACAGTGCTTTCCCGTTCCATTGTAGAGCTGGGTATTTATCCTGCGGTTGATCCGCTGGAGTCTACCTCCCGCATTCTGGATCCCAGAATCGTCGGTGAGGAGCATTATCGTGTAGCCAGAGGCGTACAGGAGATTCTGCAGAAGTATAAAGAACTGCAGGATATCATTGCGATCCTCGGTATGGACGAGCTTTCCGAAGAGGATAAGCTGGTTGTATCCAGAGCGCGTAAAGTACAGCGTTTCCTGTCTCAGCCATTCTTTGTAGCTGGACAGTTTACCGGTCTGCCGGGCAAATATGTGCCGATTTCGGAGACCATCCGCAGCTTTTCCGAAATTCTGGAAGGCAAGCATGATGATATTCCGGAGAGTTACTTCCTGAATGCAGGAAGCATCGATGACGTGCTGGCGCGGGTACAGGAAAAATCCGCAGAGAAATGAGGTCGGCATGGCAGAGGAAAAAACCTTTCTGATCAAAATTATCACGCCGGAGCGTGTGTTCTATGAGGGAACAGCGATCATGGCAGAATTTAATACTTCGGAGGGAGAGATCGGTGTTTACGCCGGTCATATCCCTCTGACGGTAATTTTAAAGCCCGGTGTTTTGACCCTGACGGAAGAGTCTGGGAAGAAAAAGGCCGCGCTTCACACCGGTTTTGCAGAGATTTTGCCGGATCAGATTTCGATTCTGGCAGAAGCGGCAGAGTGGCCCGGTGAGATCGATATCAAAAGAGCAGAGGCTGCCCAGAAGAGGGCGGAAGAAAGGCTGCAGGCCCATAGCTCCGATACGGATATGGCGCGTGCGGAGACAGCTCTTTTACGAGCCGTTGCAAGAATTGAGGCGCTGCGTTGACAGCGCCTCTTTTTCCTAAAATAATATTGAAAAAAACCGGAAGCAGCTTAAAAATAGCTGCAAAACGAAAGAATAGATGGATGCAGCCTGTGGGAGGAAGATCATGCAGAAAAGAATTTTGGACATTTTGCAAAATACGCAGAAGGTAATTATCGGAAAAGAACGGGTGACGAAGCTGCTGCTGACTGCTTTGCTGGCGGATGGACATGTGCTTTTGGAGGACGTGCCCGGAACAGGGAAAACAAGACTTGCCAAAGCACTGGCTGCCAGTCTTGGAATTGAATTCGGAAGAATTCAGTTTACACCGGATATGCTTCCGGCGGATATCACAGGCTTACATATTTATGACAGAGAGAGCGGGAAATTTGTGCTGAATAAAGGACCTGTTTTTACTAATATTTTATTGGCAGACGAGATCAACCGCGCGACGCCTCGGACACAGGCGGGTCTTCTGGAGTGTATGGAGGAGCGACAGGTCACTATCGACGGAAAAACACAGAAATTAGAGCCGCCGTTTTTCGTAGTGGCGACAGAAAATCCGGTGGAGACTGCGGGAACCTTCCCTCTTCCGGAAGCGCAGATGGACAGATTTCTGATGAAGCTGTCCATGGGGCTGCCTACGAGAGAAGAAGAGGTGCAGATCCTGGATACGTATATGACGGAGGATCCGTTAAAGAAGCTGACAGCGGTGATAGATCAGGAGACCCTTGAGAGAATGCAGAAGGAAGCGATGGAGGTGTATGTGCACCCGACAGTGCGAGGCTATCTGGCGGATCTGTCAGCGGCAACGAGAAGCAGCGACCAGACTGTGATGGGTGTCAGTCCCAGAGGAACGATCGCACTGATGCGTGCCTCCAGGGCGTGGGCATATCTGGAAGGCAGAAGCTTTGTGACACCGGATGATGTCAAAGCGGTGGCCGGACCGGTCATGGCACACCGCGTGGTGCTTTCCTATGGACAGAATCGTTATGCAGATGCGCTGCGTCTGATAGAGGAAATTTTAAACACTGTGCCGGCTCCGACAGAAGATTTTTCGATCGCATAAGCGTATCAGAAAGGGCATAACGGTATGGTTATAATATGGATAATTCTGGGAGCCCTGCTGCTGTGGGAGATTCAGTCTGTATGGTATGCAAAGCACTGGGATGAGGAGCTGTTTGTATCCCTGGCCTTTTCCCGTAAAAGTACAGTGCGCGGGGAGAGCTGCGAGCTTTTGGAAACGATTGAAAACAGGAAACTTTTGCCGTTGCCTGTCCTGAAAGTAAAATTTCAGGTGTCGAGGCAATTGGCATTTGAGGACGCCGGGACGGAGAGCAGTGTAACGGATCAATATTACCGGAATGATGTTTTTTCGGTGCGTCCCTATACCAGGCACATCAGAAGTCTGCGGTTTACCTGTAAAAAGAGAGGATTTTACAGCATTAACGGCCTGGACGTCGTTGCAGGCGACCTGTTTTTGACCCATGAGCTGCCCAAAAGCCTGCCGGTGGATTCCCAGCTGTATGTCTACCCCAGACCATTTCGGGGAATGGATTTTAACGGCGCGCTGCGGCAGTTGAGCGGCGAGGTTGCGACGAAACGGCATTTGCAGGAGGATCCTTTTGAATATCTGGGGATCCGGGAATATACGCCGCGGGATACGCTGCGGGATGTAAACTGGAAAGCGACCGCAAGAAGCGGGGAATTAAAGGTCAATCAAAAGGGCTGCACCGCCCAGCGCTCTGTCCGGCTGGTGGTAAATCTGGAGGATGGTGCGATTTTACGTCAGGAAGATCTGCTGGAAGCTTCGATTGAAATGGCGGCAGCGGCAGCGGAGCTGTTTATCGGACAGGGCATCAGAACCTCTCTGGAAACCAACGGACCGGATCTTTTGACAAAAGAGGCGGTCTGCCTGAAAGCATCCTGCGGCGCGGGCCATCTGGACAGCATTTTCCGTGGACTGGCCCGGATAGACTTGGAGAAGCCGGCACCTTCCTTTGAACCGATCCGGGAGCGGCTGGAAGAAATGGAAGACAGGGAAAGCCTTTGTACGATTTTCTTTTCTGCGGATGCACGACCGGAATTTCAGCAGCTGCTGGAAAAATTCAGGAAAGAAAAACGAGAATTTATTTGGTTCTGTCCGGTAAACCGTATAATCCGGCCAGAAATAAATGCCGGTATCCGCCCTTATACCCGTTTGATTGATGTGGAAGAAGGAGGGCGGTTATGAAACAGAATCTGCAAAGAACCTCGGAGTGGATCGAACTCTTTTTAAATTATGCAGTGGTTTTTGGCATCGAAATTGCACTCAATGCACTGATCGGGGATCGTGTGCCGGTGGGTGTGTGGCTGGCTGCAGCCCTGTACCCTGTCTGCTTTTATCTGTTCCGTAAAAAGCTGAAGCATTTCTGGGTATTCTTTCTATTGCATCCGGCAGTCGTTGTGTTTGCAACGCTGATGGTAAAGAGCTGGCCGGTGGGTGCAGTTGCGATTGCGGTGCTTGGTGTATTTTATGGTCTGCATTCCATCCGCCTTCGAGTGCATCAGGTGATACGGGAACGGGAGTTCCCGCTGCCTGCAGCGGCAGTGGTGGTGATCGCAGCATTTTTGGTCTGCAGCTATAAGCAGTCCCAGACGGATTGTATGCTTGTTTTGGGAAGCTTTTTTGTATGGCTGCCCGGAATACTGATCAAGCGCTATGCGGACAATTATCTTTCTTATGTAAAAATAAACGCGGGCAGTGCCGGTGTGATTCCGGAAAAAAATATTTTCCGGACGGGAATTATTGTTGTGGCACTGTATTCCGTAGTCTGTGTCGCCCTGCTGATTGTGTGCTGTACGACACCTCTTGTGGATAAGCTGACCGAAGGTGCCATATGGCTGGGGAAAATACTTCGATGGTTGATCGTATGGCTGCTGACAATGCTTTCCGGAGAACCGGAGAAGGCTGTTGAGCAGGCAACAGTGAGTGTGCCGGAAATGGAAATGGACTGGGGAGAGTTCGAGGAGGTCCGCCCCACACCGGTTTGGATAGAAGTGCTTGGAAAGCTTGTTTTCTGGTCAATTGTGGTGGCATTGATCGTCGCAGTGCTTGTGAGCATTGTCCTTTTGTTCCGCTGGATGATCAAAAGCTTCTATCAGACTGGCAGGGGATGTAAGGAGACTCTCGAAGCTGGCGTAGAAGAAAAAACGGAGTCCATCGCCTATAGGGAGAAACGGAAAAGAGCACAGCTTTTTATCGGTATAGAGCCATCTGCGAAGATCCGGCGGGCCTATAAAAAGACCATAGAAGGCGCCTTTGGCAGGCGGCAAAAGAAAAAGGAACAGGAAAGGAAAGAGGCAGTGTGGCTGGGGTTGGCAAACAGCTTGACTGCGCAGGAGCTGACCCGGCAGGCATGGGGGGACACCGGACATGAAGACTGGGAGCAGCTGACGGAGTTGTATGAGCAGGCGCGCTATGGCGGCACAGAACCGGAGCGGGAGCAGGCGCGGGCGGCTGTAAAACTTTCCGGGAAGATTCTGCATATGATAAAGAAAAAATAACAGCCGGGGGATGCAGATGAACTATTACCCCAAAATACTTCCCTTTTATATGACCTATCCGATGCCTCTGATATGGGAGGAAGAGGATACGGTCATGCGCGACCTGGAATATCTGCAGGAGCTTTATCCGAGACAGGCAAAAAAGTATCGCAAACGGATCGAAGAGCTGCTGGAACGGTTTGACAGTGAAGGCAGCGTCCTTTATGATGAATATCCGGACAGAATGACCCTGTATAAAATGGCGCAGGACATTTATGCGGTGCTGGAGCAGGAGGAAAAACGCGAGCAGGCAGAGGCTGCGGCAGTGGCGGCCGCGCCTGCGGACGGTGGAGAAGTGAGCACGACAGGCGATCGTATATCTGCAGGCGCTGCGATGAACCCTGCGGTCAGAACAGCGGAGACTGCGCCGCTGCTTGGCCCTGAAAGCATGGAGCTGATTCAGGTTCTGCTCTACGGAGAAATTTTCAGACGCAGGCAGAAAAAGGGCTTTCGGAAATTTTAAGTTGTACAGAAGAGAATAAAGCTTTACAATAGAGCCGGAAGAAGATAATATGCTTCTTCCGGTTTTATTATCGTATAGGAAACTTCGTTTCCATACGATAATAAACGCTCTACGAGGATGCGCACTCGGCGCAAGGGTAGATGGTTGCTAAAGCAACCGCGCCTCGGCGCGAGAATGTGCCAAGGCACATTCTTTTTTCAGGGAGAAAAGAAGATGAACAAAGTAAGACAGCTGTTGGAAGAGAGCCTGACCGGCGGGCTTTACCAGATGACATTGAGTGGCGCCACCGGCGAAGCGACGGGGTGCAGCAAAAAGAAAATTCGCCCGGTTCTGTTAAAGGACAGGCTTTTGTTTCAGATCACCGCATATCGCGGGACGCAGGTATTTCATGAAAATCACACGGCGGAGGAGACGGCAGCGATTCTGGAAGCCGATCTTTCGGGCAGCTTTAAACAGCTGCAGGTTGAGACAACCTCTTTTGAGGCGACGGTGCTGGTAAGCAAAAAAGGAAAAATGACGGTGCGCAAAAAGCAGCGCAGCGTTTCGGAAGATAACGTTAAGGTTTCGTTGTCCCACAACAGAAAGAAACGCTATATTCTGGAAGAAGGACGTCCGGTTCCCTTTCTGGTGGATCTGGGAGTGCAGACCAAAGAAGGAAAAGTGATAACGTCGCGGTACGATAAGTTCCGTCAGATCAACCGTTTTCTGGAGTTTATTGAGGACATCTGGCCACTCCTGCCCAAGGATCGTCCGGTGCATATTATTGACTTTGGCTGCGGTAAGTCTTATCTGACTTTTGCCATGTATTATTATCTGCATGAATTAAAGGGACTGACACTGGAAGTGACGGGACTTGATCTGAAAAAAGACGTGATCGTGCATTGCAACGAGCTGGCGAAGAAATATCATTATGAAGGGCTTTCGTTTTTACATGGAGATATTGCAGATTATACGGGAACGGACAGCGCGGATATGGTTGTGACGCTGCACGCCTGCGACACGGCGACCGATTATGCCCTGTATAAGGCGATGAAATGGCATGCGGGTGTTATTTTATCCGTGCCCTGCTGTCAGCATGAGGTCAATAAGCAGATCGCATGTGAGCCGCTGGAGGGCGCGCTGAAATATGGTTTGATCAAAGAGCGGCTTTCGGCATTGTTTACAGATGCCCTGCGAGCCGATCTGCTGGAAGAAAATGGCTATGATACCCAGGTGTTGGAGTTTATCGATATGGAGCATACTCCTAAAAATATCCTGCTTCGTGCAGTGCGCAGAGTAGACGCAGGGATGGCGGATGGACAGAGCGGTTTGACGGAAGCAGAGCAGAAGTCCGGGCAGTGCAGCAAAGAGCCGGGCTATCAAGAGCCGGATAGCAAAAGGCTGGCGGAAACCCTGCAGATCCATACGACGCTGCAGAAGCTTCTGGAAGGAGAGTTGGTTTGAAGAAAACGGTTATCAAGGGCATTGCCTTTGTTGTGATATTTGTGATTTCGCTGGTTGTGATCAGCATGGTCGCCAATCAGGGAAATGGGGATATGACTGCACCGATGTCGGCGGCCAGTCTGCCCACAATGGCAATTGTGGAAGACGGTCAGGAAATCAATCAGATGTACGGATACACAATGCAGATGGATACGGCGGATATGCGGGAAAGCATTACGCCGATCAAAACAGCGCGTCAGATCAACGCAGTGGTGCACGGGTACGGTACGGAAATTGCGGGCGTTTCCTATGAGCTGCGCAGCATCGACGGAAGCCGTCTGATTGAAAATACGGAGCTGACCGGGACGCAGGAAGGAGACGACCTGTATCTTTCCTTCCGGTTAAAGGATTTGATGAAAGAGGGCGAGGAATACAGCCTGATTTTTCTGGTGAATCTGGATGAAAGCAGACAGGTGCGTTATTATACGCGGGTCATCCAGGCGGATTATTACCTGACGGAAAAACTTGATTTCGTGACGTCTTTTTCGGATGCGACCTTTGATGCAGAGGTTTTTGCGGAAAAAGGCTATGCCAAAAAGCTGGAAACGAATTCAGATGGCGACAATTCCTCTTTTGCCCATGTGGACATTCATTGTACGTCGTCCCAGGTAACCTGGGGAAGCCTGGATGTGACGCGGATAGAGAAGCCGCAGATCTGGGTAAAAGAAATCGCACCGCAGACAGCTTCCTTTGTTTTGAGCTATCCCGTGTCTTATACAGAGGGAGGCGGTCAGGTCAGCGCGTCCGTGACGGAGTATTACCGGGTGCGTTATACAGGGGACACAATGTACCTGCTGGATTATGAACGTAATACCACACAGTATTTTACGGAAAAATCATCAAGATTTACGGAAAGCGGATTACAGCTTGGAATTACAGATAAAAATGTCGTCATGAAAGAAAGCGATGGCGGAAATGTATTTGCCTTTGTACAGGCTGGAGCGCTTTATGTATATAACAGTGCTGACAATCGCCTGGCGCGGCTGCATTCTTTCCGGGACGAGGACAACGACGATCTGCGGGCGCGCTATGAAAACCACAGCTATGAGGTTTTGCAGGTCGATGAAACCGGAAACGTGACGTTTCTGGTATACGGTTATATGAACCGTGGCCGTCACGAGGGCGAGTGTGGTGTTTCGGTCTGCTACTACAGCAGTACGCTGAACGTGACAGAGGAAATGGTGTTTATTCCTTATAATAAAAGTGCCGGGCTGTTAAAAGCTGATCTGGAAACGCTTTCTTATGTAAATGGTAAAAACGACCTCTATCTGATGGTGGACGGCAATATCTGGCATATCGGGCTGGAGGACAAGTCCAGCGAAATCGTAGTTTCCGGGATTAGCACGGCTGGCTGCAGGGTTGCGGAAAACAACAGTATGCTGGTATGGCAGAAGGATCTGAAGGATTATGGCAGCACGCTGGAATTCATGAATTTAAACAGCGGAAAGCTGACGGAACTCAAGGCGGGCGAAGGCAATTTTATTCAGGCGCTCGGCTTTATGGGGGAAGACCTGATCTACGGAATTGCGTCTGCAGAGCAGGTGCAGGAGGATGCGGTCGGCAATCAGCTGTTCCCGATGCATCAGATCAGGATCCAGGATTTTGAGGGAAATATTTTAAAATCCTATGAGCAGGCAGGGGTTTATGTGACGGGCTGCCGGATTGAGGAAAACCAGATCAGTCTGGAGCGGATTTCCCTTGCGGACGGAAGGGTGACGGAGCTTTCGGAGGATCAGATTTTATATAATGATGAGATACCGGAGAGCAAAAATTATGCGGAGACAGCGTCCACGCAGGAGACGGAAAATATCATACGAATTGTATTAAATTCCGTTCCGGATGCCAAAAAGGTCAAAATCCTCACTCCGAAGGAGGTCATCTTTGAAGGAAGCCGGGAAATTGTACTGAATGGGGAAGAGGATCAGAACCGCTATTATGTATATGGACAATATGGTGTGATCGGAATCGAAAAAGACCCTGCCGCAGCGGTGCGCAGAGCTTATGAAGCAGCTGGCGCGGTAACGGACGAGGCGGGCAGATATTTGAACAAACGCGACCGCCTGCACAGTTCGAACCAGATCATGGCGATTGATGGGGACTATGCGGACAATGAAAGAAGCAGCCTTGCGGTGTGCCTGGATACGATTTTCCAGTATGAGGGAATGGTGAAAAACAGCTCCTCGCTGCTGGCAGCCGGGCAGGACGTGCTGACGATTCTGGAAGAAAATTTAGACAATCGGACGGTGTTAAACCTCCAGGGCTGTACGTTGGATATGGTGTTATATTATCCTGACCGGGAAATCCCGGTGCTTGCAGTGATGCAGGACGGCAGTGCAGTGCTGGTGATCGGCTTCAACGAGCAGAATGTTGTTTTGATGGACCCGCTGACCGGAACTGTTTACAAAAAGGGCATGAACGACGCGCGGAGCATGTTTGAAGAAAACGGGAACCGGTTTATTGCATATTCATGACAATAGAATGCTCGCAGAGCGTGCATTCTATTGCAGGTAAAGAAAAAAGGTATCGTAACCTCCAAAAAGCAGGAGGACGATACCTTTTTTGTGTTTTTGCAGTTTAAACGGGGAACAACTGGTTTTTGTATTTTTTCAGCGCAGCCAACAGAATCAGTCCGAAGATACCGCAGGAAATGATTTCCCCTGCCGTTACGGTAATCACGGAAAACCACATCGGAAGGATGCCGTAAGCGTATTTTAACACAGGCGGGATAATCACGGCGTTTGCCAGGATAGGCGGCAGAGGGGACAGCCAGGTGAAAAGCTTTTTCTGCTTTTCGTCCTTGCCGAGGGCCGCTTTTCCAAGCATCCATGTGCCGATTGCACCGATCAGGGTTGCAAGGGAACCAAAAATGATATCGGGCAGCATGGCACCGGTCACGAGGTTGGCGATCAGACAGCCGATAAAGAGTCCGGGAACTGCGGCGGGAGTCAGAAAGGGAAGGACGGTGAGGGCTTCCGAGAAGCGAACCTGAATGTTGCCGCTGGCGATGCCGAGGGCATTGGCGATCATCGTAAGAACGACGTAGAGGGCAGCAATCATCGCTGCCTGTGTGAGGTACAGAACATTTTTGTTTTTCATTTGTTTTCTCCTTTAGTTTTGTTTTACGAGTGGAAGGTCACGAACACTCGGTATGATTCATGACGATAGAATTTTGCAGAGCGCATATTCTGTTGTCATGCCTGTACAATCATATAGCAGGAAATGCAGATTGGCAAGCAGAAAATTACAGGTAGGGGTATTGAAGGGGGAAAAGTTACAGTTCACTCGCACCATTCGCAAAAGCGCATCTTCGATGCTTTCCGCTGCTTCGCAGCTCATTTTTGCTCATAAAATGGTGCTCCCTTCGTGGTTTCTTGTGCACAGATTCTCATGCGAGCATGGAATCTGCGCACAAGAAACCACGAGTGAACTGTAATTAATATTTTCGATTCCCTTTTTCCTCAGTCTGTTATATGCTAAGAATATATTTTTTTATTTCATAGGAAATGCGTCCTATGAAATAAAAACGCCTCGTACGGATCGCACTGCAGCGGAATGGAAGAATGTCGCTTGCGCGATCCGCCGCAGGCGGAGAATCCTGCTTCGCAGGATTCTTTTTTATCGTATAGGAAACTTCGTTTCTATACGATAAAAACGCTCCGCGAGGATGCGCACTCGGCGCAAGGGTAGATGGTTGCCGAAGCAACCGCGCCTCGGCGCGAGAATGTGCCAGGGCACATTCTTTTTTACAGAAAAAGTGGATGCGCCGGCGCATGCAGACAGGCTGTGGCAGCGCATTCGATCAAGGGAAAGGACAGGGAAAAAACATGAGGGATTATCAGGCTTATATCGGGGAAATCTGTGATACACTTTTGTTTCCGGCAGAGGCGAAGGAGACAATGGAACAGGCGCGGGAGAAAATCTGCGCAAATGCGGCGGCAAAAGAAACGTTTCTGAAATGGCTGCTTGTCTATGAAGCGGACGGAGAGATGAATTATAAGGAAGTGTTAAAATCGGCGGATGCAGCGGCAAAAGAAGCTGAGGTTGCAGCGTATACGGCGGATCTGTTGATTTATCTGCTGATGACGGCGCACTTAAAGGAGCGGTATCAGGAAAAAGAAATTTCAGAGCAGATCTGGCTGGATTCCTGTATGGATTTAAACTGGAAGCTGCATGAATGCCGCAAAATGTATGGAATCTGGGGAAGCTTTGTATCGTGGTGGTTTGACGGGTTTTTTGAGATGACACGGTTTGCACTGGGCAGACTGCAGTTTGAGCTGATGGATTTCCCGGAAAGCTATGAAAAGACCGGACATGTGCGCCCGGAAGGCATGACAAAGGTCATCAATATGCACATTCCGTCCTGTGGATCGTTGAAAAAAGAGGACTGCGAGGCATCGTTTCGGCAGGCGGCAGCGTTTTTTGCGGACGCGTTTCCGGGAGAGGAAATCGCGTTTTTCTGTGAATCATGGCTGCTGTATCCGCGCCATCGCGAATTTTTAAGCCCGGATTCCGGAATTGTGCAGTTTATGTCCTTTTTTGACATTTACAAAACGGAAGAAGGGGATGGTGATCTGTGGAGAATTTACAACCGGGAATATGATGGAAACCCGGAAGCCCTGCCGGAGGAAACCACGATCCAGCGCGGCTACAAGAAACTGTTGCTTTCGGGCGGACATGCCGGATACGGAGAGGGAATTTTCTTCCAAAAAAAGAAAGAAATGCTGTAAACGGTGGTGCACAAGCACAGGGAAGGTTCATACATTGTAAAAAGTACGAAAACAGAAGAGGAAACAGTTGCGACACCCAAAAAGCATGGTATAATGAGAATATTGTGGCGTAAAGTGTTCTGCGGACAGCTGCAGAATACGGAAGAACAAAAAGCGCTTCATTGTACACAGGAGGAGAATTTATGTTGAAAAAAGCACCCATGAAGTTTGACAAAGAGCTTTTTAAGGGTACCGTACTGAACAATATCAAGACTCTTTACCGCAGAACGCTGGAAGAAGCTACCGAACAGCAGATTTTTCAGGCAGTATCCTATGCGATTAAGGACGTTGTTGTAGACAACTGGATGGCGACTCAGAAAGAGTACGAAAAAAAAGATCCGAAGATCGTCTACCATATGTCCATGGAGTTCCTGATGGGTCGTGCGCTGGGCAACAATCTGATTAACCTGCGCGCTTATAAAGAAGTGGCGGAGGCTCTGGACGAGCTTGGCGTAGATTTAAACCTTGTCGAGGATCAGGAGCCCGATCCCGCGCTGGGTAACGGCGGTCTGGGACGTCTGGCAGCATGCTTTTTGGATTCTCTTGCAACCTTAAACTATGCGGCATACGGCTGTGGTATCCGTTATCGTTACGGTATGTTCCGTCAGGAGATCCGCGATGGTTATCAGGTAGAAGTGCCGGACAACTGGCTGGCTGACGGCTATCCCTTTGAGCTGCGTCGTCCCGAGTATGCAAAAGAGGTAAAATTCGGCGGCTGGGTAAGCTCTTATGTGGATGAAAACGGCCGTACCATTTTCAAGCAGGAAGGCTATCAGTCCGTACAGGCTGTTCCTTACGATATGCCGATCGTCGGCTATGGCAACGGTATTGTCAACACCCTGAGAATCTGGGATGCGCAGCCGGTAGAGTGCTTCAGCCTGGATTCCTTTGACAAGGGAGATTATCAGAAAGCCGTAGAACAGGAAAACCTTGCACGCAATATCGTTGAGGTTCTGTATCCCAACGATAACCATTATGCAGGTAAGGAGCTGCGCTTAAAACAGCAGTATTTCTTTATTTCTGCATCTGTACAGGAAGCAGTAGACAAATATATGCGCACCCATACAGATCTGCATAAGTTCCATGAAAAGGTCGCATTCCAGTTAAATGATACTCATCCGACCGTTGCAGTAGCAGAGCTGATGCGTGTCCTGATGGATGACCATGATTTGTCCTGGGACGAAGCATGGGAAATCACCTGCAAGACCTGCGCATACACCAATCATACGATCATGTCCGAAGCGCTGGAAAAATGGCCTATCGAGCTGTTCTCCCGTCTGCTTCCCAGAATTTATCAGATCGTAGAAGAGATCAACAGAAGATTCGTTCTGCGCATTCAGCAGATGTATCCTGGCAATCAGGAGAAGATCCGCAAAATGGCGATCATCTACGACGGACAGGTTAAGATGGCGCATCTGGCAATCGTAGGCGGTCATTCCGTAAACGGCGTTGCACGCTTACACACTGAGATCCTGGAAAAACAGGAGCTGAGAGACTTCTACGAAATGATGCCGGAGAAGTTCAACAACAAGACAAACGGTATCACACAGAGAAGATTTTTACTGCATGCAAATCCGATGCTGGCTGACTGGGTAACGGATCATGTCGGAGACGAGTGGATCACAGATCTGCCGGCACTTTCCAGGCTTCGCATTTATGCGGACGATGAAAAAGCTCAGCAGGAGTTCATGAACATCAAATATCAGAACAAGGTTCGCCTTGCAAAATATATCCGTGAGCACAACGGTATCGAAGTGGATCCAAGATCCATCTTTGACGTACAGGTAAAGCGTCTGCATGAGTACAAACGTCAGCTGATGAATATCCTGCACATCATGTACCTGTACAACGAGTTAAAGGATCATCCGGATATGGATTTCTATCCGAGAACCTTTATCTTCGGCGCAAAGGCTGCTGCAGGCTATAGAAATGCGAAGCTGACCATCAAGCTGATCAACAGCGTGGCGGACGTTATCAACAACGATCCGGTTGTAGATGGCAGAATCAAGGTTGTCTTCATCGAGAACTACCGCGTATCCAATGCGGAGTGGATTTTCGCAGCGGCAGATGTATCTGAGCAGATTTCCACCGCCAGCAAGGAAGCTTCCGGTACCGGCAACATGAAGTTCATGTTAAACGGTGCGCTGACCCTGGGCACGATGGACGGTGCGAACGTCGAGATCGTAGAAGAGGTCGGCAAGGAAAATGCCTTCATCTTCGGCCTGAGCGCAGAGCAGGTTATCCAGTACGAAAACTACGGCGGCTACAACCCGATGGATATCTTCAATAACGATCAGGATATCCGCCGCGTGCTGATGCAGCTGATCAACGGAACCTATTCCCCTCAGGATTCCGAGCTGTTCAGACCGCTGTATAACTCCCTGTTAAATACGCAGGACACTGCGAAGGCAGATACTTACTTCATTCTGGCGGACTTCAAGTCCTATGCAGAAGCACAGCGCCGCGTAGAAGCAGCTTATAAGGATGAGAAGAACTGGGCAAAGAGCGCGCTCTTAAATGTAGCGTGCGCAGGCAAGTTCAGCTCTGACCGTACGATCGAAGAGTACGAGCGCGATATCTGGCATCAGGAAAAAGTGATTCTTCCGAGCAAGCCGGAACTGTCGAAATAAACAGAATAATAAAGTAAACCACGTTTTTAACGGAGTATAGTGTGAAAAATAAGCGTGATCGCTTATTTTTCACACAGCTATTTGTGCCGCAGGCGTCACAAAGTAGCTATGATCGCAGAGCCGAACTGGACGTTCGCCTCGCGATTCCTTCGGCGCAAAGCGCCTGCGGAATGGAGATTTTTACGAAAAACGGCATGGCAGTTTCTGCTATGCCGTTTTCTGTTGTAAAAGGTACCTCTTGTGGGAAAGCAATGTACAAATGATGTAAAATGTTGTAAAATTATGAGCACAAGAGAAAAACAAGCGACGCCGAAGGCGGCATTTGTTTTTCTTGTGCCATTAGAGAACGAGCAGCCTGCGCAGCAGGCGGTAAAGCGCGTCAGCGCGGGCTCGTGATATAATGAGCGCAAGTGAGCGGGAACAGGCAAAGCCTGTTCATGGCGAACGGCGAATGCCGATCATGAACGAAGTTCATGATATAATGTGATAAGTTACAAAAGGAGACTGACAGGAGAGTTATACGGAGGGTGAAATACAATGGAGCACTTGAATAAGAAAGAAGAGATCTGCCGGAAAGTGGCGGAGAACTTTCGGTTTGCAGGGAAAATTACAAAGATGAGTCCCTATGGCAGCGGTCATATCAACGATACGTTTATGCTGACCTGTGAGCTTGAGGACGGCAGCAACAAGCATTATATTTTGCAGCGCATGAATGACGATATTTTCCGGAATCCGAAGGAACTGATGGAAAATGTTGTAAATGTTACAACGTTCTTACGGAAAAAAATTATTGCAGCCGGCGGCGATCCGGAGCGTGAGACACTTAACATTATCCTGACAAAGGATGGCGCGAACTATTTACAGGATGAAACAGGTGATTATTGGAGAAGCTATGTATTCATTGATGATGCGACCTGCTTTGATCTGGTAGAAAAGCCGGAGGATTTTTACAACAGCGCGGTTGCATTCGGACATTTTCAGCAGCTTCTGGCAGATTATCCGGCAGCAACCCTGCATGAGACGATCAAAAACTTCCACAATACGGTAGATCGTTTTCACAACTTCTTAAAAGCAGTAGAGGAAGACGTAGTCGGACGTGCAAAGGACGTGCAGGCAGAGATCGAATTTGTCAAAGCGAGAGAGGCAGACTGTCATATCATCTGCGATGCGCTGGCAAACGGAGAGATCCCGCTGCGTGTTACCCACAATGATACCAAGTTAAACAATGTTATGATTGACAATAAGACCGGCAAAGGTCTTTGTGTCATCGATCTGGATACTGTTATGCCGGGAAGTGCGCTGTACGATTACGGCGATTCGATCCGTTTCGGCGCAAGCACTGCTGCAGAGGACGAGCAGAACCTGGATCTGGTATCCTGTGATATGAACTTATTTGAAATTTATACCAAAGGCTACACGGAAGGCTGTGCAGGCAGCCTGACGGAGAAAGAAATTCGCCTGATGCCGATGGGCGCGAAGCTGATGACACTGGAATGCGGTATGCGTTTCCTGGCGGATCATCTGCAGAACGATATTTATTTCAAGATCCACCGTGAGAACCATAACCTCGACCGTGCAAGAACACAGTTCAAGCTCGTTGCGGATATGGAAGCAAAATGGGATCAGATGAATGCGATTGTGGAGAAATATCTCTGATGCCTGCGATTCATGTGATGATGAAGCCCGCATCCGGCCTGTGCAACATGCGTTGTCAATATTGTTTTTATGCGGACGAAATGGAAAAGCGCAGCCAGGCCTCTTATGGCATTATGAGCTTTGCCACGCTGGAAAACGTGATCAGACGGACACTGGAATTTGCAGAAGGCTCCTGTACGATCGCGTTCCAGGGCGGGGAACCGACGCTGGCAGGGCTGGATTTTTTCCGGGAATGTATTCGTCTGGAACAAAAATATAATACCAAAAATGTTACGATTTCCCACGCATTGCAGACGAACGGCTATGCGCTGAATGAGGAATGGTGTCAGTTTTTTGCAAAAAATCATTTCCTGATCGGTCTTTCTGTGGATGGAATCAAGGCGACGCATGATTTGTACCGGAAAGATGCTGTAGGAAAAGACACCTATTTCCGCGTTTTGGAATCAGCGAAGCTTTTGGAAGCTGCCGGTGTGGAATTTAACGTGCTGATGGTGGTAAACGGCAAGACAGCGCCGAAGATCCGCCGGATTTATGAAAATTTCCGGAAGCTGGGATTTTCGTGGCAGCAGTATATCGCCTGTCTCGATCCCATCAGCGAGCGCCAGGGGCAGGAGGAATATTCTCTTTCCCCGGAAATGTACGGAAGGTTTCTGATCGAGCTGTTCGAACTGTGGGATCTGGATTTACGGCAGGGAAAACAGCCCTATATCCGCCAGTTTGAAAATTATGTCGGGATTTTACTGGGACAGTTCCCGGAATCGTGCGAGCAGCGGGGCGTCTGCAGCTTCCAGAATATCGTGGAGGCGGACGGCAGCGTGTATCCGTGTGACTTTTATGTGCTCGACGAGTATCGGATCGGAAATTTAAACGAGGATTCGTTTGAAACGATTCATGAGAGACGATTAAAGCAGGGGTTTGTGGAAGCTTCCTGCAATCATACAGAAGAATGCCGCGCCTGTCCTTATTTCATGATCTGCCGGGGCGGCTGCAGGCGGCACCGGGAGCAGCCGGGAAGCAGACCGGGAGAAAATTACTTCTGCCAGTCCTATCGGATGTTTTTTGATGCATGCCTGCCGAGACTGCAGGAGATCGCGGCAGCGATCCGCTCGCAGGGGCGTGTGTAAGTGATACTGGAAACATAAAAGGCTTGCAAGTGCAGCCTTTTTTCGTTATACTACTTTAGTATAGCAAAGTGAAAAAGGAGGTTCCTATGGTTACATTGGCAAACGGCGGCGCCTGGCTGGTAAACGGCGCTGAAATCATAGCGGACGGTCCCAAGGCGCAGGCAGAGCTTGCGGCAAAGACCGGACGGACAGTATCCAAAGAAGAAGCAAAGAAGCAGACCATTGCGTACGGAATTTTAGAGAATCACAATACTTCCGGCAACATGGAAAAGCTGAAAATTAAATTTGATAAGCTGACAAGCCATGATATTACCTTTGTCGGAATTATTCAGACCGCGCGCGCATCGGGGTTGACGAAGTTCCCGATTCCTTATGTTCTGACCAACTGCCACAACTCCCTGTGTGCGGTCGGCGGAACGATCAATGAGGACGATCATTTATTCGGACTGACTTGTGCAAAGAAATACGGCGGCGTTTATGTACCTCCTCATCAGGCGGTTATCCACCAGTTTGCAAGAGAAATGCTCGCAGGCGGCGGCAAGATGATCCTCGGCTCTGATTCCCACACCCGCTATGGTGCGCTGGGAACGATGGCGATGGGCGAGGGCGGTCCGGAGCTGGTAAAGCAGCTGTTGAACCAGACCTATGATATCCGTATGCCGGAGGTTGTCGGCGTTTATCTGACCGGCAAGCCGGAAAAAGGCGTTGGTCCGCAGGACGTTGCGCTGGCGATTATCGGCGCTGTTTTTGCAAACGGTTATGTAAAAAATAAAGTGATGGAGTTCGTTGGCCCCGGCGTTGCAAATTTAAGTGCGGATTTCAGAATCGGCATCGACGTTATGACGACAGAGACAACATGTCTTTCTTCCATCTGGCAGACAGATGACCAGATCCGCGAATTTTATGAAATTCACGGAAGAGAGGCAGAGTATAAAGAGCTGGCACCCGGACAGACGGCGTACTATGACGGTCTGATTGAGGTTGATTTATCAAAGGTAAAGCCGATGATTGCAATGCCGTTCCATCCGAGCAATACCTATACGATTGAAGAGCTGAATGCGAACCTGACAGATATCCTTGCAGATGTAGAGAAAAAGGCTGCAGTCAGTCTGGATAATGCGGTACCTTACAGCTTGAAGGATAAAGTGCGTGACGGCAGATTTTATGTGGATCAGGGAATCATTGCAGGCTGCGCAGGCGGCGGCTTTGAAAATATCTGTGCGGCCGCGGACATTTTAAAGGGCAGCTATATCGGAAATCAGGAGTTTACATTGAGTGTGTATCCGGCTTCCATGCCGATTTATATGGAACTGATTAAAAATGGCTGTGCGGCGACGATTCTGGAAACGGGAGCTGTTATGAAGACTGCGTTCTGCGGTCCTTGCTTCGGTGCTGGCGATACGCCTGCAAACAATGCGTTCTCGATCCGTCATTCTACAAGAAACTTCCCGAACCGCGAAGGCTCCAAGCTGCAGAACGGCCAGATTGCTTCGGTAGCTCTGATGGATGCCCGTTCGATTGCGGCGACTGCGGCAAATCAGGGACGCCTGACAGCGGCGACTGAATTCGACGGACCCATCGGCAAATATCAGTATCATTTTGATTCGAAGATTTATCAGAATCGCGTATTCGATTCCCATGGTGTGGCAGATCCCTCTGTGGAAATCCATTTCGGTCCTAATATCAAGGACTGGCCGACGATGTGCGCGCTTCCGGAAAATCTGGTGCTGCAGGTTGTTTCCGAGATTCACGATCCGGTTACGACGACAGACGAGCTGATTCCGTCCGGAGAGACAAGCTCTTACCGCTCCAATCCTCTTGGACTGGCAGAGTTTACCCTGTCCCGCAAGGATCCTGCCTATGTCGGACTGGCAAAGGAAATCCACAAGGCGCAGGAAGCTTTGATGGATGGCAAAGATCCAGTGACTGTAAAACCGGAGCTGGCAGAAATTATGGATGAAATCCATGTGCAGTTCCCGCAGGCTGCAAACGACAACATCGGGTTCGGTTCCACGATTTTCGCAGTAAAGCCCGGAGATGGTTCTGCGAGAGAGCAGGCTGCAAGCTGCCAGAAGGTGCTGGGCGGTTGGGCAAATATTGCAAACGAATATGCCACCAAACGGTATCGTTCCAATCTGATCAACTGGGGCATGCTTCCGTTCGTCATTCCGGACGGAGATCTTCCGTTTACCAACCATGATTACCTCTTCTTCCCCGGCATCCGCAAGGCGGTAGAGGAAAAGGCTGCAGAAATTACAGGATATGTGGTAGATGCAAACGGCTTGAAGCCGTTTACCGTAACCCTCGGTGAGCTGACTGATGAAGAGCGCCAGATCATCCTGAAAGGATGTCTGATTAACTATAACCGCGTGGAAAAATAATACGCGGAGAGCTTTCTGCATAGAAGCGTGCGTCTCTGCATAGACTGCCGTATAGGAAAATACCGGCAGCAGCGGAGGGTTCATGATGCAGGAAACAATGGAAAAAAGAGCAAACAGAACCGTAGGAAAGAGCCGTCAAAAGGACTTTTTTGCGGTTCTTCTTTTTTTCTTTCTGCTGCCGTATACCTGCAGCAGTGTAGTGCGGGCAGGGCAGGAAAAAACGGTGGAAACCATTGTGCCCGTATCCGGCAGGACAGTCCGGATGCAAAGTGGAAGCGACGTCCGAACGATGACGGAGGAAGCGTTTCTGATCGGCGCGCTGGCGGCGGTGATTCCTGCAGAATATGAACCGGAAGCGCTCAAAGCCCAGGCGGTGATTCTGCGCAGCAGCTGCGTCGCGGGAGGGCATCTGGAGGAGACCGTGTTGGAGAATGGCACGACCGGAGCAGCGCAGGAGAGCATCTCTCAAAATAGTGTGAGCGCCGTTGAGCCGCGGATTATCGACAGTAATAGCGGTTTTTCGTACCTGGACAAGGCACAGCGCAAGCGTCTGTGGGGCGAGCAGGCAGACGTGTTGGAGGAACGCTGCAGGGAGGCGGTGCGCGCTTCTTCGGGCTATGTTCTCGAATGGCAGGGAGCGGCTGTCAGCGCACCTTTTTTTCGCCTGAGCGCAGGGCGGACAAGGAGCGGGACAGAGCTTTTCGGACAGGAGTCGGACTGGTGCAAAAGCATCGCCTGTCCGGTAGATGAGGCTGCAGAAGATTTTTTACAGGAAAAGAGCATGAAAACAGAGCGGTTTTTTGGGATGCTGGAGGCAGAAGGCGTATCAGTGGAAAAGGATGCCCCAAGGCTTGTACTTACGCGGGACAGCGCCGGATACGTATTAAATGTCCGCGCGGGACGGTCATCCATAGAGGGAGAACGGTTTCGGCAGCTGTTTGAGCTTCCGTCGTCGTGTTTTTTCCTGGAAGAGCAGGGCGGGAAAATGGTGATTACGACAAAGGGAATCGGGCACGGGATCGGATTGGATCAATATTATGCCAATGCGCTTGCGAAGCAGGGAGCTTCTGCGGAAGAAATTTTGGAGCTGTTTTTCCCGGGACTTTTGAAAAAATCGGAATAAAACGGTTGAATTGCGCTCAAACTAAGCCTGAACACAGGAAACAGGAAAGGATGAGCGTGATGAGAAGAAAAAGAACAGGCGGAAAAAACAGCGCATACCGCAGAGAAAAAGCGATCATGACAGCTTCGGTCGTTCTGGTACTGGCGGCGATGACAGTGACGGGCATTTCTGTGTACCGCAATCATCAGAAAAGCCAGGAGGAAGAGCAGCATATTGTAGATTTCTCCAAATTGGAGAAGGAGACGCAAAGTCCGGTGTCACAGGCACAGAATCCGTCTGCGCAGAATGTGACCGGAAGCGATAAAGACAGTGGAGAGCTGGATTATGACCCCTATTATGCGCAGAAGGATAAAGATCTGAGTGCGCCTGCAAAAACAGGCGGGGAATCGGGCGCAGGAGCAGCCAGAGAACAGGAAACGGGAAGTCAGCCGACGGAGGAGCCCAAAAATCGCAACATCGGCTATGCAGAGTATCGAAACGAAGCGTACAACAGCGACGGAGGTTCGAGCGAACTGGCATCTGGCGGCGGTCAGGCGGATGCGGCAGACACTGACAAAAAAGCGAACGGAACAACCGCGAGTCAGGATGCAGCCGACAATCAGGACGAGGCGCTTACAGCGTCTGCGAATATCGCAGTGCAGGAGAGCCAGCTGTCCTTTGGAGAAAGCAGTAAGCTGGCATGGCCGATTGCAGGCAACGTTCTGTTAAATTACAGCATGGACAAGACAATTTATTTTCCGACGCTGCAGCAGTACAAATATAATCCGTCGATTGTAATCAGCGCAGCAGAAGGAACAGGCGTGGCATGCGCAGCAGATGGAATTGTGGAATCTGTGTATGAGGATGCGCAGACCGGACAGACTGTTGTGATGCGTCTTGGAGGTGGATACGAGCTGACCTATGGACAGCTGCAGGAAGTGACTGTGGAAGAGGGAGACTATGTGGAAACCGGCGCGGTGATCGGACATGTGGCGGAGCCGACAAAATATTACTCGGTAGAGGGCTCCAATGTTTATTTTAAACTGACAAAGGACGGGGAAGCGGTCAATCCGCTGGATTATCTGGGATAAAAATTCCCGGTAGCCCGGTTCCAAAAAGGAGCCTGACTGCCGGGAATTGTATTACATAGTTTTGTCGAACTTTTTACGTACTTCGATATAGGAAAGTATCGCCTCTACTGTGCCATCAAAGCCGAGACGGGAGCTGTCCAGAGACAGGTCGTAATTCTGGGCGTTTTTCCATTCCTGGCCGGTGTAATACTTGTAGTAGTGGGCACGGTATTCGTCGGTCTGAGCGATGAGCTTCTGAACCTCAGAAACAGAAAGACTGTTGACCTTCATTGCTTCCTGCAGACAAAAATCTTCGGGTGCGTGGACAAAGACACGGACAACACCGGGAACATCTGCAAGGATATGGTCGGCGCAGCGTCCGATGATAACGCAGGAGCTTTCTTCTGCGAGCTGGCGGATGATTTTTGCCTGATAGCGAAAAAGGTTGTCATCCTTTGTAAAACCTGCGCTTTCCGGGGAAAGCGGGGAGGCATTTTTGAAGCCGCCGGTAAGGAAAGCACGTAGAGAGCCGTGTCTTTTTTTCTCATCCTGAAACAGAGTGGGATGAATGCCGCTTTCTTCGGAAGCGAGCGAAATAATCTCCCTGTCGTAGCAGGGAATATCCAGACGCTTTGCCAGCATTTTGCCGACGGTACGTCCGCCGCTGCCGTACTGACGGGCGATGGTAATTACTGTGTTTGACATAATTGTTTCCCCCTTATTCGCCGAGATAAGCTTTCTTGATCGCTTCATCATGTAAAAGAGCCTGTGCATCATCTTCCTTTACGATGCGTCCTGTTTCGAGGACATAGGCGCGGTTTGCGATGGAAAGCGCTTTTTTTGCGTTCTGTTCTACCAAAAGGATGGTAACGCCCTGTTTGTTGATCTCCTGAATGATATCAAAAATTTCAGAAACCAGAAGCGGGGACAGACCCATGGAGGGCTCGTCCAACAGCAGGATGCGGGGATTTGCCATCAGCGCGCGTCCCATTGCAAGCATCTGTTGTTCACCGCCGGAAAGAGTTCCTGCCAGCTGGCGGGTACGTTCCTTTAAGCGGGGAAACCGCTCATAAACCATTTCCAGGGAATTATTGATTTCCTGCTTGTCTTTTCTGGTGTAAGCGCCCATTTTCAGGTTTTCCAAAACCGTCAGATTGGAGAACATCCGGCGTCCTTCGGGGACGTGGGAAATTCCCTGCTTCACGATTTTGTGCTCCGGCATTCTGGAAATCTCCTGATCCTGAAATCGGATCGAACCGGACTTTGCGCTCAGCATGCCGCTGACAGTCTGCAGGGTGGTGGTTTTGCCGGCACCGTTTGCGCCGATCAGTGCGACGATCTCGCCTTCGTTTACCTGAAAGGAGATGTCTTTAAGGGCGTGGATCACGCCGTAATATACATTGATATTTTCTACAGTGAGCATTGCCATGAAAGAAGCCTCCTTTAATCGCCCAGATATGCCTTGACAACGGCAGGATCGTTTAAAACCTTATCAGGAGTGCCTTCTGCCAGCAGACGACCGAAATTCAGGACATAGAGGTATTCACAGATACCCTGTACCAGCTTCATGTCATGCTCGATCAAAAGGATGGTGACCTGATACTCCTTGCGCACCAGACGGATCGTATCCATCAGCTCTCCGGTTTCGTTGGGGTTCATGCCGGCGGCAGGCTCATCCAGAAGCAGAAGCTCCGGTTTGGTTGCAAGCGCACGGGCAATTTCCAGTTTACGCTGTTTGCCATAGGGCAGGTTGGATGCCAGCGTCTGGGCAGAACCTTCCAGCCCGAAGACTCGCAGGATCTCCATGGAACGCTCGATCATTTCTTTTTCTTTTTTGTGGTAGCTTCCCACATGCAAAAGACTTTCTGCAAGGGAATACTGCACCTGATTGTTTAAGCCGGTCATAACGTTGTCCAGAACACTCTGCTGCGGGAACAGTCGGATGTTCTGGAAGGTGCGGGCAACGCCCATGCGGTTGATCTCGTAAGGCTTTTTGCCGATCAGATTCTCACCGTTTAAGCGAATGCCGCCGTCTGTGGGGCGGTAAACGCCGGTCAGCATGTTGAAGACGGTGGTTTTGCCGGCACCGTTGGGTCCGATCAGGCCCACCAGGCCGCCTTTTTCGATGGACATGGTAAGATCATCAACGGCCCGCAGACCGCCGAAGGAAATACCGAGTCCGGTTACTTCGAGAGTTGCCATATCAGTTTACCCCCTTTCCAGCTGCCTTTTTCGCAGTCCGTTTTTCCTTCTGTGCGCTGAAATATTCCGTCAGACGCTTCTTTGCGCCGGAATTGTTGAAGATCATCATAACGATCAGCAGGATCGCATAGATGAGCATCCGGTAGTCGTTCATGGAGCGCAGAAGCTCAGGAAGCACGGTTAAAAGTGCAGCGGCGATGATCGAGCCCCAGATATTTCCAAGACCGCCCAGAACGACGAATACCAGAATGAGGATCGAGGTATTAAAGTCGAATTTGGATGCGGTGACGGTAGAGAAATTCATGGCGTAAAGGGTGCCTGCCATACCTGCAAAAACGGCGGAGATCACGAATGCCAGCAGCTTATAGCGGGTTACAGAAAGTCCGATGCTCTCTGCGGCAATCTTGTTGTCGCGGACAGCCATGATGGCACGGCCGGTACGGCTGTGGATCAGGTTCAGGACTAAAAACAGCGTGATCAGGATCAGGACAACGCCGGAAGAAAAGGAGGAGAGCTTCTGGACACCGCCGACACCCATGGGGCCGTTGATGATCATGGAACCGCCCTCTGCAAGGGTAAAATGCTGTTCCAGAAGGCTGAAATGCAGTCCTTTTTCATCCAGACCGATATAGAGCACGTTGATAATATTCTTGATAATTTCACCGAATGCAAGGGTAACGATGGCAAGATAGTCACCCTTTAAACGAAGTACGGGGATGCCGACGATGAGTCCTGCAATTCCGGCAAAAATGCCGCCGACGATCATGGAAATGGCAAGGCGCAGAGGGCCGTTCGGAATCGCAGCGGCAAGGGAGGTGGAAACCACGATGCCGGTAAAAGCGCCGACCGACATAAAGCCGGCATGCCCTAAAGAAAGCTCGCCTAAAATGCCGACGGTAAGATTTAAGGAGATCGCCATGACGATGTAGGCACAGATCGGAACCAGCTGTCCCTTTAAGGAAGAGGTGATGTTTCCGGTTGCGATCATGGTCTGGATCAGGATAAAGGCGAGAATGACGATCGTATAGGAAATTGTGCAGTCTTTTCTGGCTGACAGAATAGGTTTGAGTTTGTTCATGCTGCTACCTCATACTTTCTCGCTGACGTGTTTGCCCAGCAGACCATCCGGCTTTACGATCAGGACCACGATCAGAACCGCAAATACGATCGCATCGGACAGCTGTGTGGAAATGTACGCTTTGGAAAAGATCTCAATAATGCCGAGCAGGATACCGCCGATCATTGCGCCGGGAATGGAGCCGATGCCGCCAAATACAGCTGCAGTAAATGCCTTGATGCCGGGCATGGAGCCTGTGGTGGGCATCAGGGTCGGATAGGCGGAGCAGAGCAATACACCTGCGATGGCCGCCAGACCGGAGCCGATGGCAAAGGTCAGGGAAATGGTTGTATTGACATTGATACCCATCAGACCTGCAGCAGCCTTGTCTTCAGAAACTGCGCGCATCGCCGTTCCCATTTTTGTCTTGTTGGTGAAAAGAGTCAGACAGATCATGATCAGGATGCAGGCAAGGATCGTAACGATCGTGACGCCGGAAACGATCAGCTGTCCATCAAAAAGCTTTAAGGTCCAGCTTCCGGTTACGGAAGAAAAGGTTTTCGGGCTGGAGCCCCAGATCAGTAGGGCGGCATTCTGCAGAAAATAGGAAACGCCGATGGCAGTGATCAAAACTGCGAGGGAAGGAGCCTGACGCAGGGGCTTGTATGCCAGACGTTCTACAACGATGCCGAGAACCGTGCAGACGATGATGGAAAAAAGGACAGATACCAGCGGAGAAAGTCCGAGATAACTGGTGGTACAGAAGGAAATATATGCGCCCACCATGATGACGTCTCCGTGGGCAAAGTTCAGCATCTTGGCGATACCGTATACCATTGTGTATCCCAGTGCGATGATCGCGTATACGCTTCCAAGACTGATGCCGTTGATCAGGTGTGATAAAAAGGTCATAAGCTACCTCATTTCTCTGTATGACGCAAGGGAGCGCCGTATCAAAAACGATAACGGTGCTCCCTTGCGCATTGATAAAATCAAAATTAAAGGGTAAGTATTACTCCATGCCGACGTAAGCGCCGTTTTTGATCACCATACCCTTAGGAGTCTTGGATACAGCACCGGTGGAATCCCAGGTGATGCCTGTACCGGTTAAACCGTCATAGGTCAGAGTCGGGAAGGCTTCGATCATCTTGTCGCAAAGCTCCTCTGCAGACATATCTGCGGTAGCGCCGGATGCCTCCAGAGCTGCTTTATAAGCATATACACAGTCATAAGCATCTGCTGCGAACTGGTTCGGAACATCGCCGTAGAGTTCTTGGTATTTGGTTACAAAGCTCTGGGTCTTTTCATCTGTCGCATCAGCGTTGAAGGGAGTCAGCAGCATAACGCCTTCTGCCAGAGAGGTGTCAAAACCTTCCAGGGTCAGGATACCATCCATACCGTCTACGCCAAAGAAGGTGGGTTCATAGCCCATATCCTTTGCCTGCTTTAAGATCAGGGAAGCGGGCTGATAATAGATAGGAAGGAAGAGCAGGTCAGCACCTGCATTCTTTGCTTCGGTCAGCTGTACGGAGAAGTCATTGGAGCTTGCATCGGTAAAGGTGGTTGCGGAAACGATTTCCAGACCCTTTACATCTGCTTCTGTTTTGAATTTCTCGTAGACGCCGCTGGAGTATACATCGTCATTTCTGTAGATGACAGCGACTTTTGTGCCGAGCTTCTGATCTGCGATATAATCAGCGGATGCAAGACCCTGGTTGGGGTCAGCAAAACACATCTGGAATACATTGTCCTTGCCCTCTGTAATAGCGGTAGAGGAAGCGGAAGGAGTCAGACCAAAAATACGGTCAGCAAAGTGCTCTGTACTGGTTGCTTCACAGGGCTTTGTGGTAACGGAAGCCAGGGAAATCTGCATGCCCCAGTCCTTTAATGCGTTGTAAGCGGAAACTGCTTTTTCCGGGTCGTTCTCGTCGTCCTCATATTTGAGTTCGAACTGTACGGAACCGCCTGCTTCGTTGATCTCGTCAACGGCGATCTGTGCGCCGTTCTTTACAGCGTTGCCGTAGATTGCTGCCGCGCCGGTCAGGGGAGAGGTACCGCCGATTTTAAATACATTTACGCCTTCTGCAGAAGCAGAAGAATCTGCTGCTTCGGTAGCAGCGGCAGCAGTGGTTTCAGCGGAAGCGTCTGCTGCAGTGTCAGCTGCTGTAGAGCCGCAGCCTGCGAGCATAGCGCTGCACATGGCGGCTGCCAGTAAAACACTCATGGATTTTTTCATAATAGTTCCTCCTTTTCAAAAGAAAAATGCCTTTCCTGGAAGAAATGTCTTTTGTAGAAAGACATCTGTCTTTGTAACGTGTCTGTATTATACACCTATTTGCAGAAAGGTGCGAAAAAATTTTACAAAAAATTAATATTTCAGCGCTTTAACTGGATAATACGGTAAAATATATCGGTATTTTAGGCAAACTGACTGCTGATTTTCCTTTACGGAGCAGTGGATTGAGCGTATACTATGGCATGAAGTAATTTTGGAAAACAGTAGAAGAGGAGAAAGACATGAAGGTTGTAGTATTAGCAGGCGGAATCAGCACGGAACGTGACGTATCCCTGATTTCCGGCAAGATGATTTATCAGGCGATGAAGAGACTGGGACATCAGGCTGTCCTGCTGGACGTTTTTCTTGGAATGGAACGGGACGACATTGATCATATTTTTGAAAGTGATGAGGATTTTTCTGCAGGAATCGAAGCGATTCATGAGATCAATCCCGATATCAGTGCGGTAAAGGCACTGCGGAAGGACGGCGGCAAATGTTACTTTGGACCAAACGTGATCAAGATCTGTCAGATGGCGGACGTTGTCTTTTTAGGACTGCACGGTGCAGACGGAGAAGGTGGAAAGGTGCAGGCGGCATTTGATCTGCTGGGAATCCGCTACACCGGCACAGACTTTGTCAGCGGCGCGCTGGCGATGGATAAGTGCCTTGCAAAAGAACTGTTTATGCAAAACGGGATTCCGACCCCGGCAGGCTTCCGCCTGAAAAAAGGTCAGGAGCCGGGAGAAGGCCAGCAGCCGAAGTTTCCCTGCGTGGTAAAGGTAAGCTCCGGTGGTTCGAGCATCGGCGTTTCCATCGTGCAGAAAGAAGAGGACTATCAGGCAGCACTCGATGATGCATTTTTATATGGAGACGAGGTCGTTGTAGAAGAATATATCAAGGGCAGGGAGTTAACCTGCTGCGTGCTGGACGGCAAAGCGCTTCCGATCGTGGAAATCGCGCCGAAGGAAGGCTTTTACGATTACAAAAACAAATATCAGGCGGGCAGCACCATTGAGATTTGCCCCGCGCCGATCGGCGAAGAGAGCACCAGAAAGATCCAGAAGATTTCAGAGCGTGTATTCAATGCCCTGCGCCTGCATAAATATGCCCGGATGGATTTTATGATGGATGAGGCCGGAAACGCCTACTGTCTGGAGGCGAATACGCTCCCTGGCATGACGCCTACCTCCCTGATTCCCCAGGAAGCTGCGGCGGTCGGCATCAGCTATGATGAGCTTTGCCAGAAGATTCTGGATATGGCATTTGAGGACTGAAAAGGACGCAGCTTTTCAACTGTAAAATGGAGACCAAAAGTGATATGAAAAACATGACGATATGGAATATAGCAAGAGCCTGTAAGGGGCATCTGGCTGTGCCGGCGGGAAAGCATACCGGAACCTGTCCGGCGGCGGGAATGGCTGTAATCCGCGGCTATTCCGGCAAAGAAGCGGCAGGAATCGTAATCGATTCCCGCAAAGTGGAACCGGGCGATATTTTTGTGGCAATCCGCGGAGAACGGGTGGATGGTCATCAGTTTATCCGGGAAGTTTTTGACAAGGGCGCGATTGCGGTTGTGTGTGAAGAAGAACCGGAAGAACTGCCGGGTCCCTGCATCCGTGTGGAGGACAGTCTGGCTGCGCTTCGGCAGATCGCTGCGTTTTACAGAGAGCAGATGCCAATTCCGATCGTTGGGATCACCGGAAGTGTCGGCAAGACCAGTACAAAAGAATTTGTTGCGTCAGTGCTTGCACAGAAATACAAGACACACAAGACGCAGGGCAATTTCAACAACGAAATCGGCGTGCCGTTGACACTGCTTGCCATGCCGGAGGATACGGAGGCTGCCGTTGTGGAGATGGGCATCAATCATTTCGGGGAGATGCACCGTTTAAGCGAGATGGTAAAGCCGGATATTTGCGTGATGACAAATATCGGTCAGTGCCATCTGGAATTCCTCGGAAGCCGGGACGGTATTTTGAAGGCAAAATCTGAGATTTTTGACTTTATGAATCCTGAAGGGACGGTCTGTGTCAACGGAGACGATGACAAACTCATGACAATTGAGGAAGTACACGGCAAAAGGCCGGTTCACTTTGGACTTTCTCCCGAAAACGATATTTACGCAGACACCATCGTAAGCCGTGGACTGCTGGGCAGTACAGCGACAATCCACACGCCGGACGCTGCGTTTGACGTACAGATTCCGCTGCCGGGCGCGCATATGGTGTTAAATGCGCTGGCGGCGACTGCAGTTGGTTTACAGCTTGGACTGACGACAGAGCAGATCGCAGCCGGAATCGCTGCCGTGCAGGCAGTAAGCGGCAGAAGCCGTGTTGTGCAGGCGGGGGATCTGGTGCTGATCGACGACTGCTACAATGCAAACCCGGTTTCGACCAAGGCTGCGCTGGATCTGTTAAGTCTGGCAGACGGACGCAAAGTTGCGGTGCTCGGTGATATGTTTGAGCTTGGAGAGAAGGAAAGGGAGATGCACGGGCAGGTTGGCGCATATGCCGCAGAACAAGGCATAGACTGTCTGTATTGTGCAGGAAGCCTTTCGGAAGAGATGTACCGAGCAGCGAAGGAAGCTGGAATTTCTCAGGCGGAACATTTCGCAGATACCGACGCACTGCTTGCAGCATTGCCTGAACTTCTGCATCCTGGGGATTCGGTACTGATCAAGGCTTCCCACGGCATGGGGTATGCAAAAATCGTAGAAGCATTAGAAAAATAGGAGGTCAGATATGGGGTGTACAACAATACTGGTCGGGAAAAAAGCGACCTATGACGGATCAACGATGATCGCGAGAAACGATGATTCCGGCGCCGGACATTTTACAGCGAAGAAGTTTGCAGTGGTTTCTCCGGAGCAGCAGCCGAAAACCTATCATTCCGTGCTCTCTCATGTGACCATCGAACTGCCGGAGAATCCGATGCGCTATACAGCGATGCCGAATGCGGTGGAGGGAAAAGGTATCTGGGCTGCCAGCGGCGTCAATGAGGCACATGTTGCGATGACTGCTACTGAGACGATCACCTCGAATCCGCGCGTGCTGGGAGCGGATCCGTTGGTCGTCTATCAGCCTGCAGCGGATGGAAAGGAAGAGATTGCCGGAGGAATCGGGGAAGAGGATCTGGTTTGTCTGGTGCTTCCTTATATCAGAAGCGCCAGAGAGGGCGTTTTACGTCTTGGCAGCCTGCTGGAGCAATACGGTACATATGAGATGAACGGAATTGCTTTTCAGGATAAAGACGAGATCTGGTGGCTGGAAACCATCGGAGGACATCACTGGATGGCAAGAAGAGTGCCGGATGAGGTTTATGTCGTGATGCCAAACCAGCTCGGAATCGACAGCTTTGATCTGGAAGATGCTTACGGAGAACAGAAAAATTTCCTTTGCTCCGCAGATTTGAAAGAATTTATCGAAACCTACCATCTGAACCTTTCGATGGACGGTTCGCTGAATCCGCGGGATGTCTTCGGCAGTCATGACGATGCAGATCATGTATACAACACACCCCGGGCATGGTTTATGGAGCGGTATCTGAATCCGAACACCTATCGCTGGGACGGTGCGCTTGCTGATTTTACACCGGTTTCCGACGATCTGCCGTGGTGCATGGTTCCCGAAAAAAAGATCACAGTCGAGGATGTGAAATATGTCCTGTCCGGCCATTATCAGGGGACGCCGTATGATCCCTATGGATCCTATGGCGATAAATCCATGCGTGGTGCATACCGTTCTATCGGCATCAACCGAAATGATTTCATGGCGTTGATCCAGATCAGACCGGATATGGAAGCGGACTGCAGGCCGGTGGAATGGATTGCTTACGGGTCCAATGCATTTAATGCCCTTGTTCCATTTTATGCAGATGTGGAGGAAACACCGGAGTATTTAAACAACACGACCGGGCGGGTTTCGACAGAGAACTTTTACTGGTCGAGCCGTCTGATCGCAGCGATGGCGGACGCTTCCTATAATAAATCTCTGTTCCATGTGGAGCGTTATCAGGAAAGGGTTGCAGCAAAGGGACACGAGCTGATCAACCGCTATGATGCACGTTTGGCAGCAGAACAGGATCCGGTGGCAAGAAAAGCGCTGCGGCAGCAGGCAAATGCGGAGATCGCTGCGATGCTGCAGAAGGAAACAGACGATACGCTTGATAAGGTGTTGTTTGAGCTGAGCAGCCAGATGAAAAACGCATATTCCAGATCGGATGCATAAAAAAACGCGCCGTCAGGCGCGTTTTTCTTTCTTGTTCAGGTAGAGATAAAATCCAACGTTCAACAGGATGCCGACAGTTGTGGAAACCGGTGCGGCAAGTCCGATCCTTGTCAGGCTGGCGTTTGGCTGGATACTCATGAAGTAAGCGAAGGGGAGACGGACGCAGAGGGTCTGGATCAGTCCCTGGAGCATAACCCAGAGCGTTTTGTTGTTGCCGTTGAAGTAGCCGATCATGCTGAATAAAACAGCGGTGACGATGGTTTCGGGCGCAAAGCCTTTTAAGTACGCGAAGCCGTTTTGGATAACGGCAGCGTCTGTGGAAAAGAAAGATGCGAGCAGGTCACCCTTAAACCAGATGAGGGTAAAGACAAGGCAGCCGAAGATCAGACCAATGCCGATTCCGGTGAACATGGATTTTTTGGCCCGTTTCAGATTGCCTGCACCGACATTCTGGGAAACGAAGGACGCCATGGACTGCATCAGGGAGCTGGGAATCAGCATTGCAAAGTTGACAATTTTACAGGCGACACCATAGCCGGAGGAGGCTTCCAGGCCGAGGCGGTTGACAAAGGCGCAGAGGGCGAGGAACGAAACCTGGGTCAGAAATTCCTGCAGGGCGAGAGGAAGTCCGATGCTTAAAAATTTGCTGCACTGGGAATTGAAGCCAAGATCGTTTTTGCCAATGTGGAAGGGCAGCTGCTTTTTGAAAAGAATAACCACCGCAAAGACAACGCTGACCGCCTGTGCAAATACGGTTGCAAATGCTGCGCCCGCTGCGTCCATGTGCAGGCCGGCAACCAAAACGAGGTCGCCGACGATGTTGACGATACATGCGACGAGGACGAACAGGAGCGGAGATTTGCTGTCGCCAAGTCCGCGGAAAATCGCCGACAGAAGGTTGTAGGCGACGATGAAGAAAATACCGCTGCCGCAGATACGAACATAACTTGTGGTCAGAGTGACTGCTTCAGCAGGAGCCTGCATGAGGACAGAGATGGGGCGGGCAAAGAAAACCATCCCTGCGAACAGGCAGACAGAAAGCAGCGTGAACACAACCGCTGCGCCGCCGATGACGGAGCCGATCTGTTCCGGGTTCTTTTCCCCGAGATAACGGGCGATCAGGACGGTGACGCCCATTGCGAGCTGTGTCACAACAAAGGTGACGAGGTTTAAGATCTGGCTGCCGGTGGAAACCGCAGAAAGCCCGGAGGTGGAGCCAAATCTGCCGACGACGAGCAGATCGACCGCGCCGTAGGCGGCCTGGAGTACCAGCGCGCCCAGAATCGGAATCATAAAAGGTACCAGTTTTTTTAAAATATTTCCCTGTGTAAAATCTGTCTTATCACTTGTCAAGGTCGTTTCTCCTTTCGCACATTACCCGATAAAATCTTTCAATGGTACGAATGGTACATTCCGCATCTTCGCTGGAGATGGCCTCCAGATCGGGCAGCAGGGCGTTAAAAACCTGTTCGTTGTACTTGGCAGAGAGCTTTTTGCCTTCGTCTGTAATGAAAAGGTACAGGATGCGTGCATCCTCTTCGGACGGCTTTTTGGTCAGATAGCCTTTTTGCTCCATCTCCTTTACCGTTCTCGTCACGCCGGGACGCGGAAGGTTCAGCGCATCGCTGATGTCGGATACTTTTACGGAAGTTCCGTTTTTTTCCATCTGTCCGATGACATCCAGAAAATGGATATAGGATGGTGTCACGCCGTCCGGCAGCGGCGGGAGCATATCGCGGATGCGCTTCGCCTTATAGCAGGCGTCCAGCAGCCGTTTGATGAGTTCGATTGTCATAAAATCCTCCATTCCGCAGGCGCTTTGCGCCGAAGGAATCGCGAGGCGAACGTCCGGTTCGGCTCTGCGATCATAGCTACTTTGTGACGCCTGCGGCACAAACAATAGAATGCACGCTCTGCGAGCATTCTATTGTCATGAATAGCTGTGTGAAAAATAAGCGATCACGCTTAGTTTTCACACTAAATCCCTCTATATGATTATCTTTGATAATTACTACTGATAATAATATGGAGGGATTTGAAATTTGTCAAGAAAAAATTTTGTGAGAAAATCCAGTGCAGTGCGTTAGGAGCGGCGACCGACAGTGGTTTTACGCTGTGTTGTCGTTGTGCTTTCGCATACCATTGGGGCGCACGGACTGCGATTGGTGCATAGCGGATTGTTTTTTTAATGAGGTCTGCTAAGATGAAAAGGTAGCAGCAGAACATCTGTGGGATGGAGGATAAAATGCCGCTTGTTGGATTGTGCGGAGAGCCGAAGGAAGCCCTGGAAAAAATTGAATACATGATGCAGGCGCTTTCCCTGCAGGGGCAGTTTTCGGAAGAAGATCCAGTCCAGGCGAAAAAAAACAGACAGACAGAGTTTGTGCGGATCACAGAAAAATCTGCGGAAGCGTTGGAAGCTCTGGATTGTCTGATCTGGTCGGGCAGCTGTGAAAATGTCCTGTCGGAGGAAGCAGACAGCCTGTTGGAAGAATATCCCCGCCTTGCGGTGATTTTTGTGGCGGACAGCCCGGAAGCGGTGTTTGATGCACTGACAAAGCCTTTTTTTCATGTGGTGCGGGGATATGCGCTGGAACAGGATTTGAAGGCGGCGCTTGCGAAATTGAAAAAACAGAGGCGCACGGGCAGCGGTTACCGGAGCTTTCCGTATCGGGAAAGCCCTTCGTCCGACGGCAGAATCCGGGTGCGGGAAAAGGAAATCCTGTATCTGGAAAGTATGCGGCACGAGATCTGGGTGCACTGCGAAAAGAGGGTGTTCCTGACGTCGGAAACGCTCGGATACTGGGAGGAAAAGCTGCGCAGCAGGTCGTTTTTACGCGTCCACAAAAGCTTCCTGGTCAATCCCGGGCAGATCAGCCGGATTGGAAGGGAAATGATAGAGCTGGAGGATGGCAGCCAGCTTCCGGTCAGCCGTTATCGATATCCGGAGGTTATGGCGCGCTACGAGGCGTGGATCCGGCACGCGGAATTTCTGGAGTGAGACAGCGAGTGAATCAAAATAGAGAAGAGAGGGAAAGCAATGGAAGAGATGATTTTGGTCAATAATCTGCGGAAGGAATTTACCTATTATAAAAAGGGCGCGGGGCTGCAGGGGTCGTTAAATAATCTGTTTCACCGGCAGATGCTGACAAAGGAAGCGGTAAAGGACGTTTCTTTTTCTGTGGGAAAAGGGGAAATGATGGCGCTGCTGGGGCCAAACGGCGCAGGAAAGACGACGACATTAAAGCTTCTGTCCGGTATTTTGTATCCGACATCCGGGGAGGTTCTTGTGAATGGCTTTGTGCCCTGGGAACGGAAAAATGAGTTCAAGCGAAGCTTTGCTATCGTCATGGGTCAAAAAAATCAGCTATGGTGGGATTTGCCGGCCAGCGACAGCCTGTATCTGAATAAATGTATTTATGATGTGGATGACAGAGAATACAAAAAGACCGTGGACGAGCTGTCGGAGCTTCTTGGCGTGCGGGAGCTGATGAATATTCAGGTGCGCAGGCTTTCTCTCGGAGAACGGATGAAGATGGAAATCCTGGCGGCGCTGATTCACCGCCCAGGTATTCTGTTTTTAGACGAGCCGACGATCGGTCTGGATATCGTGTCCCAGCAGAAAATCCGTGACTTTTTACACTATTACAACGAACAGACGAAAACATCGGTCATTCTAACGAGTCATTATATGCGGGATATCGAAGCACTTTGCAGCCGAGCGGTCATTATTAACAGCGGCACGCTGGTCTACGACGGCGCGCTTTCTGATATCAACCACAGAATGGGGGATAAACGCCTGCTGACCCTTTCTTTTTCCAGCCCGGTAGAAAACGGGAAGCTGTCCGTATTCGGGCGGGTGCGGGAAAATAAAGATCTGACGGCAGTTCTGGAAATCCCGAAGGAGCGGATCAAGGAAACGGCGTCGCAGATGCTTTCCCTGTTTCCGGTGGATGATTTTACTGTGACGGAGGTTCCGCTGGAAGAGAGCATTGCCAGAATTTTCACCGGGGAGGTGACAGGATGAAGCTGTATCGATGCGTTTATCAGATGGGAGTGGAAACCGCTCTGGAATACCGGGCAAATATGGTGCTGACATTGTTGAGTACGATTTTTCCAATCATCATTCAGACCTTTTTGTGGAATTATCTGTACGGCAACGGGGATGCGGGAGCGATGACGGGCTATAGCTATACGGAAATTATCGTGTATACGCTGCTTGCCGGGCTGGTGTCGAAGCTGGTTATTACCGGGTTCGAATATCAGATCAACGAGGACATCAAGGACGGCGGGCTGAATAAATATCTGATCCGCCCGGTCAACTACTGCGGCTACCGGTTCTGCAGCTATCTCGGGGAAAAGATGCCGCAGCTGATTTTACTGCTGATCTGTACGTCTGTACTGGTTGCATTTTCAAGCATATTTCTCGGACTGGAGCTGTCTTTGGTTCGAATCGTGCTGTTTTTGGTGGGGCTGGTTCTGGCAGTGATCCTGAATTTCTTTATCTTTTACTGCGTGGCGTTGCTGAGCTTCTGGCTGACGGACGTGCATCTGCTGTTCGGAACGGTCAGCGTGGTGCTGGTGGTTGTCAGCGGCGGCGTGTTCCCCATGGATATTTTCGGAAAAACGGCGGCGCTTCTGATCTCCTTGCTTCCGTTCGGGTATACGACGCAGTTTCCGGTCAACATTATCAATGGGAAGCTTTCGATGGGAGCGATTGGCACCGGAATGCTGTGCCAGCTTGCATGGATCGCATTTTTCTGGGGACTGGGGCAGATGATGTGGAAAAAAGGACTGCAGCGCTTTGCTGCGGTAGGAGGCTGATGGATGGAAAAGAAAACTGGTATTTTGAATTCATTTATAAGGTATGGAAAGCTGCTGTTCGTATTTCTGAAAATGTCCCTGATGGCGCAGCTGGAATACCGGATCAACTTTGCAGCGGGCGTTTTGGTGGAGACAGGCTGGCTTTTGATCAAGCTTTTGTATGTGGCGGTGGTTTACCGGGCGGGCATCAAAATCGGAGTCCTGACGCCGGATCACATTTTATTGTTTATTGGGGTGTACATTCTGCTGACCGGAGTTTATATGCTGTATTATCCGAACTTTACGTCGTTGACGACGATGATTCGGGATGGAAAACTCGACATGTATCTGGTAAAACCGGTTGCGGCGCAGTTTCTGGTGACAATGCAGCGACTGGATCTGTCGCTGCTTGTGCCGGATGCGGCTGCAGGAATCATCATGATCGGGATCGGCTGGCATCGGGCAGGACTTCCCGTGACGGTCGGCTCGATCGCAGGATTTGGCTTTTTCCTGATCTGCGGCGCGCTTTTGACCTACAGCCTGTTTTTGCTGCCGCATCTTCTGGTGTTCTGGACGACGGCGACGAACGGCATCGCGGATCTGACGGCGGCGGTGTGGGATTTCAACAACATGCCGCAGCTCATCTACGGCAAGTGGATGCAGCGCATCGGAACGTTTCTGTTGCCGGTGTTTGTCATCACGAACTTTCCGGGGCTGTTTTTGATGGGCGAGCTGTCCGTACCGATGGCGGTCTGGGGCGTCGCTGCACCGATCGTATTCTTTTTGATCGCACGGGCGGTGTGGAATCAGGCAGTGAAGAATTATACATCGGCAAGCACGTAAGAAGCTTCTAATCCTTCGACTATTCCAGCAGATCTTCCACGCGGCAGCCCAGCGCATTGGCAAGACTGATTACAACATTCACCTGCGCTTTGCTGATATCGTTCTGCCGTTGCTCATAGAGCTGAATCATGCGAAGTGTGACGCCGGATGCGTCGCTTAACTGCTGTTGGGTAAAGCCGCGTGCTTTTCGGATTTCATACAGTCTGGTTTTTCTGCGGGCTTTGTTTCAGGAGAGAATTTCGTTTGTTGCCTCGACGAATTTGTTTTCATCGGCTTCATGGAGGATATACATGGACATCACAGTGGAAAGTGTAAGCCCGTCTTTTACGATATCTTCAAAGCGTCTGCCAGTGTGCCACTGATAGTAGGCAAGAACCATGATAGATTGTGAGCTTATCTGACATGGAAGTACCTCCTTTAAAAAAATATCGCCAGAACGATAGTTTTACCACGATATTCATATTATATCGACAGAACGATAGTTTTGCTGTTTGCCTATATTATATCGTTCCAACGATAGTGTGTCGATGAGGCGTAAAAAAACAGGCGTTGTAATTACGCCTGTTTTTTTTACGATTTATTTCTTTTCAAACCCATGAATCCAGTCCGCCTTGCGGTAATAAAGGAAAAACAGAATCGAGCTTAGGGTCCATGTCAGGGGATAAGCCCAGAAGATTGTATTGATGACGGGGAAAATGCGGACAGTGATCGTGATGTAGGTCACGCGGATAATGCACCAGCAGCAGAGCATGACGAACATCGGTACAGTTGCTTTGCCTGCACCCCGCATGATGCCGGCGATGCAGTGGGAAAATGCCAGCAGGAAATAAAACAGTGTAATCGTATGCGCCTGCAGCGTTCCGTAAGCGACGACCTCAGGGTCGCTGTTGAATGCGGCAATCAGGTAGGGGGACAGGAAATAGACACAGATACCGACGATTTCCGCAAGGGTGATGGAGCAGAGGATGCCGAAGCGTGCGCCTCTTTTGGCACGGTCATACTGCTTTGCGCCGAGGTTCTGGCTGATAAAAGTGGTCAGTGCCAGAGAAAAACAGGTGATCGGTAAAAAGCCGAAGCCCTCGACCTTGGAATAGGCACCGCAGCCAGCCACTGCCATTTTTCCAAAGCTGTTGATGTTAGACTGAACAACAACATTTGCCAGGGCGATAATGGAGTTTTGCAGACCTGCGGGCAGACCGTTTGAAATGATTTGCTTTAACATGATCGGGTCGAAGCGGATGCGGGACGGAACCAGACGATATTCCTCCGGACTTCTCAGCAGGCGGAGCAGGCACAGCAGGGCACTGATAAACTGGGAAATGATCGTGGCGAGTGCAGCACTTCCAACGCCGAGCTTGAGTACGCCGACAAACAAAAGATCGAGCACGATATTGACGATAGATGAAAGGATCAGGTAGTTGAGGGGATGTCTGCTGTCCCCGATGGACTGCAGGATACCGACAAAAACGTTATAGAGGACGAACGCCAGCGAGCCCATAAAATAAATCCGGAAATATAACAGGGAATTGGGCAGGACGTCTGCCGGTGTGCCCATCCAGACCAGCATCTGCGGCGCGAGGATCAGACCGATGATCGTCAGCAAAATACCGGCGACAATCCCGAAGGCAACATCCGTATGGATTGCACGCTGCAGACGGTCGATCTGTCGTGCTCCATAATAGCGGGCGACTACAACACCTGCGCCCATTGCGATACCGTTGAAAAATCCGACCATCAAAAAAATCAGACTTCCGGACGAACTGACGGCAGCGAGTGCGTCGCTGCCGAGAAAGTTGCCGACGATCAGGGAGTCGGCGGTATTATAAAGCTGCTGGAACAGATTCCCGAGAAAAAGCGGAAATGCGAAGGTGACGATCTTTTTCCAGATCGATCCTTCTGTCATCAAGGTAGAAGATGCAGTACGGTTCATTTATTTTCTCCAGAAAGTAATTTCATGTTTTTTTCATAGGTTTCAGAAATACGTGCAACAACCTGGGAGGTCAGAGCCTTCTGCTGTGTGCGGTCGAGATTCTTTGTTTCGATGGGTTCTCCATATTCGATGATAACCTTTGTCTTGCGGATGCAGGGAGAATGGGCTTCGAAGATCTGTTCTGCGTTGGCGATCGTCATCGGAACGATCGGGCATTGAGCCTTTTCTGCGATTTTTAAGCTGCCGGCATGGAACTCAAGCAGAGGAGCATCGGTGCGGTTGCGGGTTCCTTCCGGAAAAATGCAGATGGACACGCCGTTTTTTATCTCCTCGATTGCTGCAAGAATCGTCTTCATACCAGCCTTGAGATCGCTGCGGTCAAGGAACAGGCAGTGCAGGTTTTTCATCCAATTGGAAAGCAGAGGAATCTTCAAAAATTCGACCTTGGAAATATAACCGGTGGTGCGGGGCACACGGACATAGGTCATAACGATATCGAAATAGCTGCGGTGATTACCGACATAGAGAACCGGGGTATCCTTCGGAATGCGATCCTCTCCGATGTAGGTGACGGAAACGCCGGACAGGCGCAGCACCATGCGGAACGCCCAGTTGACAATCGCAAGGCTGGAACGATCCTTTAACGGCGGATTGAATTTGCCGATGATCCATTCTGCGATCAGGAGCGGGATGCTGAGGATCAGAAACAGAATGACAAATAACGCGGTAATAATAAAGCGAATCATAAAACTCTCCATTCTGCAGGCGCAGATGCGCCGGCTACCTTCTTTATTTTCAGTATACCTGTGCCGCTGCAAAAAAGCAAGACGCGCGTACAGGTGTTCTGCGAGGGAGCCACAGTTCACTCGCGCCATTCGCATACAATAGAATGCACGCTCCGCGAACATTCTATTGTCATGAATCGCATCTTCGATGCTTCCCGCTGCTTCGCAGCTCATTTTTGCTCATGAAATGGCGCTCCCTTCGTGCCTTCCTGGCAGCAGATTTTCCTGCAAGCACGAAACCTGCTGCGAGGGAGCCACAGTTCACTCGCGCCATTCGCAAAACGCATCTTCGATGCTTCCCGCTGCTTCGCAGCTCATTTTTGCTCATGAAATGGCGCTCCCTTCGTGCCTTCCTGGCAGCAGATTTTCCTGCAAGCACGAAATCTGCTGCCAGGAAGGCACGAGTGAACTGTTACGACATACTCCTGACGTCGTATTCATATATATGAAATAAACAGGATATCGATCGAAAGGACGGTCTTATTATGAAAAAAATAGCTCGGACACTGTGCCTGATCTGGTGGGGAATATTCGGATGCGCTGGGATACTGCTTTTTACAGGATGCAGCTGGAAACAGGAAAAGCCGGAGAAAATAAACCTTGCATTCACAGTCGTGGACGAGGCGCGGCTGCCGGAGGAGCTGTTAAAGCTTGTGGCGGAAAAGAAAGAAGCATCGTTTAAAATGACGTATGCGGACAGTGGTTATCTGTACCTGTGCGTGGGCTACGGAAAGCAGGACAGCGGCGGCTACAGTATTACAGTGGACGATTTGTATGCAAGCGGAGAGATGATTTATCTGGATACGAGCCTGATCGGTCCGAAGCAGGCAAAGGAGCTGAGCAAAACGCCATCCTATCCATATATTGTAATAAAAACGCCGTTTGAGGACAAAACAGTGGTGTTTGACTGAAGAACATGGTAAAATGCAGAGGATACAACAGACATTTGGCAGCTGTCGGACGCGGCTGCTTTGCAACAGCGGAGGCTGACATGATTTTAGTTCAAAATTGCCGCATGATCGATCCGGCTTCGCAGACGGATGGCTTGCGGGATATCCTGATCGGTGAGGACAGGATTACAAAAATCGCAGAGGCAGGAACGATCAACCCTGCACAGATTACAAAAGAAAAAGAGGACGAGCTTCGCATCCTGAATGCGGATGGCCTGATTGCAGCGCCGGGGCTGGTGGATACCCATGTGCATTTCCGTGATCCGGGTGCAGAATATAAGGAAGATATCCTGACCGGCGCGGTGTCGGCGGCGGCTGGCGGTGTGACGAGTGTTGTGCTGATGGCGAATACGAATCCCCATGTCGATCAGGAGGAAACGCTTTCCTATGTTCTGGAAAAAGGCGCAAAGACCGGCATCCATGTCTATACCTGCGCGAACGTGACAATGGACATGGAGGGGGACGAGCTGACGGATATGGAAGCGCTGGCAAAGGCTGGCGCGGTCGGCTTTACGGATGACGGCAAGCCCCTGTTGGATGCCAAAATTGCGAGAAAAGCGATGCAGGAAGCGGCAAGGGTGCACAAACCCATCAGCTTCCATGAGGAAAACCCGGCATATATTCAAAACAATGGGGTCAATGCCGGAAAGGCGAGCGAATATTTCGGCATCGGCGGTTCGGACAGGCAGGCGGAGATCGACATGGTGCGCCGCGATCTGTCGATTGCGCTGGAAACGGGTGCGGAGATCGTGATTCAGCACATCAGCGCGGCGGAGGCGGTCGAACTTGTCCGCCAGGCGAAGAAAAAGAGCACGAAAATCCACGCAGAGGCGACACCCCATCATTTCACGCTGACGGAGGACGCCGTGATGGAACACGGTACGATGGCGAAGATGAACCCGCCGCTTCGCACGGAAGCTGACAGGCAGGCGATTATCCGCGGTTTACAGGACGGAACGATCGACCTGATTGCGACAGACCATGCGCCGCATGCGGATTATGAAAAAGCGAAGCCCCTGACGGAAGCGCCCAGCGGAATCATCGGATTGGAAACGTCCCTGGCGCTCGGCAATGAGGTGCTCGTCGATACAGGGGAACTTACGATGATGCAGCTGCTGACCTGCATGACCATTAACCCCGCAAAGCTTTACCGCCTGGACGCTGGCTATCTGGCAGAGAACGGACCGGCAGATCTGGTTTTGTTCGATCCTGCAAAAGAGTGGGTTCCGGAACGTTTTTATTCGAAATCCCAGAACTCGCCGTTTTTGGGCCAGAAGCTCAAAGGAAAAGTGGAATACACGATCTGTAAGGGCAAAGTGATTTTTGAGGCGTAAAAACTGGTTGCGTCGGCACGTAAAAGCACTATGGGCATAAAAGCTGGCAGCTTTTGCGCAGCAAGCGCCCGTAAACCGAGTGAAAATGGAGAAAATTATGGCACAGAAGAAAAAGACAAAGGCAATGGTAGTCAGTCAGGAAAAGCTGGCGGACGGAATTTATGATTTGAGACTGGAAACAGAGCTGGCGCAGGATGCTGCGTGCGGACAGTTCGTAGGCGTTTATCCCAAGGATAAAAGCACGCTCCTGCCCAGACCGATCAGCATCTGCGAAATCGATAAAGAAAAAAATCAGCTTCGTCTGGTTTATCGTGTGGCAGGCAAGGGAACGGCAGAATTTTCGAATCTGAAGATAGGCGACAGTGTGTATCTGCTTGGCGTTTTGGGAAATGGTTTCCCGGTGGACAAGGCAAAGCCGGGCACGAAGGCGATGCTGTTTGGCGGCGGAATCGGCGTTCCTCCGATTTTACAGCTGTCTAAAGAGCTTTCCTGTGAAAAACAGATCGTTGTGGGTTATCGCAACGCACAATGCTTTTTGAAAGAAGATTTTGAACAAAACGGCGCTGTCTATGTGGCAACCGAGGACGGAAGCGTTGGCACAAAGGGAAACGTCATGGATGCGGTAGCTGCAAATGGACTGGAAGCGGATATTATTTATGCCTGCGGACCGATGCCGATGCTGCGCGCGATTCGGCAGTATGCGATCGAACATGATATTCCGGCATATATTTCCCTGGAAGAACGGATGGCATGCGGTGTGGGCACCTGTCTTGGCTGCGTTTGCAAAACGACCCACAAGGACGCGCATTCCCATGTAAACAACGCGAGAATCTGTACCGACGGACCGGTATTTGAAGCACGGGAGGTGGAAATCTGATGAATACAGCGGTAACAATTGCAGGAGTAACCTTTCAGAACCCGGTCATGACCGGCTCGGGGACCTTTGGCTCCGGAATGGAATACAGTGAATTTGTAGATTTGAACCGTCTGGGTGCGGTGGTGACAAAGGGCGTTGCAAACGTGCCGTGGCCGGGCAACCCGACACCGCGTGTCGCAGAGGTTTACGGAGGCATGTTGAATGCAATCGGTCTGCAGAATCCCGGCATCGACGTGTTTATCGAGCGCGATCTCGCGTTTTTAAAGCAGTTTGATACAAAGGTCATCGTCAATGTCTGCGGCAAATCTGTCGAGGATTATCTGGAAGTCGTAGAGCGCTTGGCGGATACGGACATAGCGATGATGGAAATCAACGTTTCCTGCCCGAATGTCAAGGAAGGAGCCATCGCGTTCGGACAGAAAGCGGATGCATTATTCGACATCACGTCCAGGATTAAAAAGGCTGCAAAGCAGCCCGTTATGATGAAGTTGAGCCCGAACGTAACAGACATCACGGAGATGGCAAAAGCCGCAGAGGCAGGCGGCGCGGACGCGATTTCCCTGATCAACACGCTGACCGGTATGAAAATCGACATCCGGCGCAGAAGCTTTGCCCTTGCCAACAAGACCGGCGGCATGTCCGGCCCTGCAATCAAGCCGGTTGCGGTGCGGATGGTATGGCAGTGTGCAAACGCGGTCAAAATCCCCATTGTCGGCATGGGAGGCATCATGACCGCAGAGGACGCGATTGAATTTCTGATGGCAGGCGCAACGGCAGTTTCCGTCGGCGCGGCAAACTTTATCAATCCTTATGCGACGGCAGAAATCGCAGACGGAATTGAAGCATTCATGAAAGAGCAGGGCATCGAGGATATCAACGAAATAATCGGCTGCGTACGGTAAGACCGATATCAGGATTGCGGGAGTGCGAAGCACGGAGCAATCCGCGGATATCATTTGAAAAAAGAAATCTCCCTCCCGGGTGCATACCGTCTTTGACGGCAGCATACTGTTAGATAGAACAGCATGTTGTCTGGAAAAGGCGAAGATGCCCGGGAGGTATTTTTATGGAATTTCTCAAAAAAAGCATACATATGGATCAGATCGGATGTGAGGAACAGACGCAGATTACGCTCGAGGACGACGTCAATATCGCGGACGCAAAGCCGGATGTTTATCAGGTTGTGACGCAGCAGGGGCACGTCGAGCTGGAAGAGGTGCGCGCCTCGGATGGGCATGTGCATGTAAAGGGCGTGCTGTATTTCAAGGTGCTTTATCTCGCAGATGAGGAAACGCACCATCCGGCGTGCATGGAGGGGGAGCTTGCGTTTGAGGAACAGATTCTGATGGGCAGCGTGTCGGGGACGGATCAGGTACAGGCGCAGGCGATTTTGGAGGATTTAAGCGTTGGCATGATCAATTCCCGGAAGCTTTCGGTGCAGGCACTTTTGCAGATCCGTCTGTTCACGGAGCGGATGAAGCAGCTGGATGTGGCGGTGGGTCTGGACGGCACAGAGCAGATTGAAGTAAAGAAAAAAGACCTGCAGGCGCTGGATCTGATCGTTGCCAAAAAAGATATCCTGCGGGTAAAAAAAGACCTTCTGTTGCCGGGCGGCATGCCGAACATTTTTGCGCTGCTGTGGAAATCTTGCCAGATTCGGGAAATGGCGTTCCGGGTGCTGGACGGAAAGCTGCAGGCGACAGGCGAGCTTTCGCTGTTTTTCTTTTATGAAGAGGAAAGCGAGACTAAAAAGGCGGTATGGTATGAAACCACTGTGCCGGTGAGCGTTGCCATCGAGTGTCAGGGCGTCCGCGAGGGGATGCTGGAGCAGATCGGCTGCAGCATCGGGCATCTGGAAATTGAAGCGAAGGCGGACGAGGACGGGGAAGAGCGCGCGATTTTACTCGACCTGGTACTGGATCTGGATATTCGGATTTACGAGGAAACGAATCTTTCGATGATTGAGGATCTCTACGGCGTTACGAAGCAGGCGGACGTCGTGAGAGGAAAAGGGCAGTACCGGAGGCTTCTGGTCAAAAATACCGCAAAAACGAGAGTGAGCGACCAGTTTTCGATTTCGCCGGGCATGCCGCAGATTCAGCAGATCTGCGGAAGCTTTGGAGAAGTGTTCGTGCAGGAAATAAAAAAGCAGTCCGACGGCGTGCTTGTAAAAGGGACGGTAAACGTGCAGATTCTGTATGAGTCTGCGGAGGAAGAGGTTCCGTGCGGCTGTCTAAAGGGCGAGCTTGTGTTTGAAGAGCTTCTGGAAACCGCAGAGCCGGTAAAAAATACATGCAGCTGCAGGATCGAGGCGTCGCTGGAACAGCTTTCCGTGCAGGCGCAAAACGAGCAGGAAGCAGAGGTTCGCGCAGTTGTGTGCGTCAAAGGGCTGATCTGCGCCGACTGCGAGGAAGAAATCGTGACGGATGCCTTGCTGCGTGCTCCCGACCCGGAAAAGCAGGCGAACCAGCCGGGTATCGTAGTGTATCTGGCGGGCGAGGGCGAGACGCTTTGGGATATCTGTAAAAAGTACGACGTTCCGATGGATGGAATGCGCGAAATGAACAATCTGACGCAGGATGAAATCCATCCTGGCGATCAGCTCCTGATTGTGAAGGGATATGCAGTTGACAAAGGGACACAGATTGTATAAAATTAAATACAATCAGTGTATACAAAATGCAGAGGCAGACGGCTTTTCGGATCGCCTGCCTTTTCAACGGAAATGAGGATTGAATTGAAAATGAATACCTTTCGGATAAAGGCATATGCCAAAATCAATCTCGGGCTGGATGTGCTGCGGCGTAGACCGGACGGATACCATGAAGTCAAGATGATCATGCAGACCGTCGATTTATATGACGATTTGGAATTTACAAAGCTGGCAGAGGATGAGATTCGGATTTTTACCGATAAAGAAGAGCTTCCGGCGGATCAGGGCAATCTGATCTGGCGGGCGGCAGCGCGGATGAAGGAGCTGTATCAGATCTCAGAGGGCGTGAGCGTGAAGCTGACGAAGCGGATTCCGATTGCGGCTGGCATGGCAGGCGGCAGCGCAGATGCAGCGGCGACCATTCATGCGATGGATGCGTTGTTTTGTCTCGGACTTTCCCTGGAAGAAAAACAGAAAATCGGCGTAAAGCTCGGCGCGGATATCCCGTACTGCCTGATGGGCGGCACGGCGCTTTCGGAGGGCATCGGAGAAATCCTGACAAAGCTGCCGGACGTCCCGAAGGCGAAGCTTGTGATCGCAAAGCCCGATCTGGATGTTTCGACGAAATTTGTCTATGAAAATCTGCACGCTGACAGCCTGCAATATCATCCCGACATCGACGGAATGGTTGCGAGCATCGAAAAAGGCGACCTTTGCGGCATCACAGACCGGATGGGAAATGTGCTTGAGACGGTTACCTGTAAGCACTATTCGGTGATTGAGCAGATGAAAGGAATTTTAAAGGAGCACGGTGCGGTCAATGCTCTGATGAGCGGCAGCGGCCCTACCGTATTTGGTATTTTTACAGACGATCAGAACGCAAAAGAGGCGTATGAGGCGATGCAGGAGGCAGGTCTTGCCAGACAGCTGTTCCTGACAGGATTTGCCGACGGCAGAGGGAGAGAAGAATGAAAGAATTTGAAGCAAATAACGAAAATGATTACCTGCCCCTGCGGGACGTGGTGTTCAATACGCTTCGGACGAGTATTCTGACCGGTGAGTTAAAGCCGGGGGAGCGCCTGATGGAAATTCATCTGGCGGATAAGCTCGGAGTGTCCCGGACGCCGATCCGCGAGGCGATCCGCAAGCTGGAGCTGGAGGGACTCGTTACGATGATTCCAAGACGTGGCGCAGAGGTGGCGCAGATCACGGAAAAGAACCTGCGGGACGTTTTGGAGGTGCGCCGGGCGCTGGATGCGCTGGCGGTAGAGCTGGCATGCGAGCGCATCACGGAAGATGAGCTTGCAGAACTGAAAAAAGCTTGCGAGAACTTCGAACTGGAAACAAAGCGCGGCAACGCCAACCAGGTTGCACAGGCGGACGTGGAGCTGCACGATATTATTTTAAAGGCGAGCGGAAACGAGCGGCTGATGCAGATGATCAGCAAGCTTTCTCAGCAGATGTACCGCTACCGCTTGGAATATGTCAAGGACGAGGCAAACTACAAACGCCTGATCGCAGAGCACCGCGTGATCTACGAGGCGATCCGCGACCGCGACAGACAGACTGGAGCAGAGGCGATCAAAAACCATATTGACAATCAGGAAAAGGCTGTGATCCGGATGATTACATCGGCGTCCGGGAAGACAAAACGCTGACCGGATGTATAACCGGCGCGCGGATGGGTATGCTCTTTCGAAACAGAGAAGGGAGAAAGAGTATGCAGAAGAAACCGCGCGCCGGTATTTTATTTTTGACAATTATGATGTTATGGGGGATAATATACCCACAGTATGCATTTACGGAAGAAATGTATGAGACAGTGCAAAGCGCTGACGCGGTGGATGACAGCCACCGAGCTGCTGTAGCTGCGGGCAGGGACTGTCTGCGGGATTACCGCCGGATTCTGACTGCGGCGCCTGGGGAGGTGTCGGTGCGCTTTGCAATCGTCGATCAGATAGAAGAGTGGTTTGGAGAAAAAGATGAAAACAGTACAGGATAAAAATCTGCTGGAAATGCCCATCGGCGTATTTGATTCCGGCATGGGCGGTCTGACTGTGATGCGTGAGATCATGCGTCAGATCCCCAATGAAAAGGTGATTTATTTTGGAGATACGGCGAGAGTTCCCTATGGAAGCAAGTCAAAGGAGACGGTGACACGCTTTTCCAGGCAGATTGTCCGTTTTTTGCAAAGCAAACAGGTCAAGGCAATTGTTGTCGCCTGCAATACGGCGAGCGCCTATGCGCTGAATGATCTGGAAAGGGAAATCGATATTCCAATCATCGGCGTGGTAAAGCCGGGCGCAAAGGTTGCAGCGGAGGTAACCCGCAACGGACAGGTCGGCGTCATTGCGACGGAAGGGACCATCAGCAGTAATATTTATACGACTTACATCCGCCAGCTTCGGCCGGAGGTACAGGTAACCGGCAAGGCGTGCCCATTGTTTGTGCCGCTGGTAGAAGAAGGGCTCTGGCAGGATCCGGTGACGGACGAGATTGCAAAACGTTACTTAAGCAGCTTAATCGATACCGGAATCGATACTCTGATTCTTGGCTGCACCCATTATCCGCTGATCCGTTCAACGGTCGCAAAGGTGATGGGCGACCATGTGACACTGGTAAACCCGGCGTATGAGACGGCTCGGGAATTAAAAGAGCTTTTGATGGAAAAAGGGTTATTCAATCCGGTTCCGCCGCAGCTTGGGACAAATAAATACGAGTTTTTTGTCAGCGACGGCGCGGAGAAATTTGTCCATTTTGCCAATTCGATTATCAAATACGGCATTTTGGGCGCGAAAGTAATACAGATAGAGGATTATTGAGCATGACAAAGGATGTAGTGATATCCGTCCGCGGTCTGCAGGTGATGGACAACGAATCTGCAGAGGACATCGAGACGGTACAGCAGGGCGAATATTTTGAACGAAACGGCAGCATTTTTTTATTGTATGACGAATATTATGAGGGCTTTGACGAGCCGGTCAAAAATGTCATGAAAATCAGGGGAAACGAAATGACCCTGACCAAACGCGGCATCATCAACGTCCAGATGAACTTTGAGGCGGGCAAAAAGAACCTGACCCGTTACCAGACGCCCTACGGCGTAATGATGATCGGGCTGGACACCAGCCGCGTCGTCTGTCTGCAGGAAGAAAAAAGCCTTGCGATAGAAATTGATTATACGCTGGAAGCAAACTACCAGTACGTTTCGGATTCCAAAATCCGGATCATGGTACGGGAGAGAAAACAGCAGGCATAAAATGAGCCCCTGCGTCGGTACGCATTCAACAGCGTGCTGTGCAGGGGCTTTTATTCATGACAATAGAATGCTGGCAGAGCGTGCATTCTATTGTTGAAAGAAAACCAATTGACAATCTGAAAAGATGCGCCTACAATATTTGCATATGCAAATATTGTAGGCGCATTTTTTGCACACGCAAAAATTCGTCTGACCACGGAGGAAAGCAATCATGCTGAAAGAACTCTTCTCTTATATGAAGCAATACAAAAAATACGCCCTGATCAGCCTGGTCTGTATCGCGGCGGAATGTATCTTCGAACTGATCATTCCGCTGATTATGGCGGACATGGTGGATGTCGGAATCGCAAACGGGGATCAGGACTATATTTTGCATAAGGGGTTGGTGATGATAGGCTGTGCAGGGCTGGCACTGGTGCTGGGGATCTGCAGCGCACGGTTCTGCGCACTGTGCGGTCAGGGCTTTGGGGCGAATCTGCGGGAAGCAGAGTACCGCAAGCTGCAGAGCTATTCCTTTTCCAATATCGACCATTTTCAGGTGTCATCGCTGGTAACCCGCCTGACCAGTGACGTGACGGTGATCCAGAATTCGGTTTCAACGGGCATCCGTCCGCTGTGTCGTGCGCCGGTTATGCTGTTTATGGCTACAGGCTCGGCGTTTGTGATCAACGCGCGTCTGGCACTTGTTTTTTTGGTGGCACTGCCGGTGTTAGGATTTTTGCTGTTTGAGATCGTCAGCCACGTCGGACCTTTGTATACAAAGATGCAGACCGGAATTGACAGGGTCAACCGTATTGTGCAGGAAAATCTGACGGCTGTGCGTGTCGTCCGTTCCTATGTCAGAGAAAATTACGAGCAGGCAAAGTTCGATGAAGCAAATCTTGCCCTTCGTACAGAATCCGAAAAAGCCTTCGGCTTATCTTCTATGAATATGGCAGCGATGCAGTTTGTCATGTATGGAACGATCCTGGCGATCCTGTGGTTTGGCGGCAGCTCTATCCGTACCGGAACTATGCAGGTTGGGGAGCTGACCGGCTTTTTGAGCTATGTGCTGCAGATCCTAAACTCCCTGATGATGCTGTCGAATGTCTTTATGATGCTGACCCGTTCTATGGCGAGCGGAGCCCGAATTCTCGAGGTTTTGAACGAAAAGGTGGAGATCACGGAGGAAAAGGCACGTCCGGTCAGCGTGAAAAAGGGCGCGATCCGTTTTGACCATGTATTTTTTCAGTACAGCAAAAACGCGGAGGAATATGTGCTTTCGGACATTTGTCTGAATCTGGAAGCCGGACAGACGATCGGAATTATCGGTCAGACTGGTGCAGCAAAATCGACCCTCGTGCAGCTGATTCCGCGCCTGTACGAGGCGACAAAGGGCTGTGTGTATGTAGACGACGTGCCGGTGCAGGAATATCCGCTGGAGCATCTGCGGGATGCGATCGCCATGGTGCTGCAGAAAAATACGCTGTTTTCCGGGACGGTACGGGATAATCTTCGCTGGGGCAAAGAGGACGCGACGCAGGAGGAAATCGACGAGGCGTGCCGGATCGCCTGTGTGGATGAATTTATCGACCGGCTGGATAACGGCTATGATACAGAGCTTGGACAGGGCGGCGTGAACGTGTCCGGAGGACAGAAGCAGCGGCTCTGCATTGCGCGCGCGATCTTAAAGCAACCGAAGGTACTGATTTTGGACGATTCGACGAGCGCAGTGGACACGGCAACGGAAGCAAAGATCCGGGAAGGCTTAAAAGCAAAGCTCCCGGAGATGACGAAAATTATTATCGCACAAAGGATTTCTTCTGTACGCAGCGCCGATCAAATCGTTATTTTGGACGATGGAAAAATAAACGCGGTCGGTACTCATGAGCAGTTGCTTGCAGAGAACCGGATTTATCAGGAAATTTATCATTCCCAACAGGAAGGAGGTGCTCTGTAATGGCAAAATATGTCGGCTATAAGCGCCCGAAAAATACGAAAAAAGCCATGAAAAATCTGCTGAGATATCTTGGATATCACAAGTGGCTGCTGCTTTTAGTTGCAGTTTTGGTTGCGATCAGCAGCGGTGTGAGCATTGCAGGCACTTATCTTATCCGCCCGGTCATCAATGATTACGCGATCCCGGGGGATATTCCGGGGCTGATCCGGATGATGATTGCGATGGGGATCCTGTATCTGTGCGGTGTGTGCGCGACCTTTGCCTATAACCGGCTGATGGTGCATACATCCCAGCAGGTAGTGACGGAAATCCGGAGAGATCTGTTTGCCCATATTCAGAAGCTGCCGCTGTCCTATTTTGATGCGCACACCCACGGGGAGCTGATGAGCCGTTTTACAAACGATGTCGATACAGTACAGGAAGCATTAAACGGCACGTTTTCCATGCTGATCCAGAGCTTTTTGATACTGACAGGAACCCTCAGCATGCTGTTTGTTTTGAGTGCGCGTCTGACACTGATTGTATTGCTGTTTTTAGCAGCGAGCGGATTTTTTATCTGGTACAATGGAAAACGCAGTAAAAAATATTTCAACGCACAGCAGGAGGCACTGGCTGCAGTCAACGGCTTCGTGGAGGAAATGACTGCGGGGCAGAAGGTGGAGAAGGTATTCAATCATGAAAAGCAGGATCTTGAAGAATTTTTAGTGCGAAACGAAAAGCTGCGCAAAGCCTCTACCAACGCCCTGACCTGGTCCGGTATGCTGGTTCCGGTCAATGTCAGCATGTCCTACTTCAACTATGGAGTTTCTGCGGCAGCAGGCGGTATATTTGCACTGACCGGACACATGGATCTTGGAACCCTTGCCTCTTATCTGGTTTATGTGCGTCAGAGCGCGATGCCCTTAAACCAGTTTACAAACCAGTTCAACTTTCTTATGGCAGCCCTCTCCGGTGCAGAGCGGATTTTTGACCTGATGGAGCAGGAGCCGGAAATCGACGAGGGAACGGTAACCCTTTGCCCGGTTGAGGTTAGGATGGATGGTTCCCTGAAGGAGGCAGAAGGCTATACCGGAAGCTTTGCCTGGAAGGATGCAGACAGCCTGACTTTATTGCAGGGTGATGTGCGGTTTCATCAGGTTGTATTCGGATATACGGAAGAACATAAAATATTGGATGGCATCAGTCTGTTTGCAAAGCCGGGACAGAAGATCGCCTTTGTCGGCTCGACAGGCGCAGGAAAGACAACGATTATTAACCTGATCAACCGATTTTACGAAATCCAGAGCGGGACGATCACCTACGACGGTATCGATATTCGCAGGATCAAAAAGGATGACTTGAGAAAATCGCTGTCGATGGTAATTCAGGATACTCATTTGTTTACCGGAACGATCGCGGAGAATATCCGTTACGGACGGCTCAATGCAACAGAGGACGAGGTCAGGGCGGCTGCGAAAATCGCGAATGCTGACTCCTTTATCCGTCGTCTGCCCAAGGGGTATGACACGATACTGCACAGCGACGGCAGCAATCTATCCCAGGGACAGAGACAGCTGCTTGCGATTGCCCGGGCAGCAATTTCCCGGCCGCCGGTGCTGATCCTGGATGAAGCCACCAGCTCCATTGACACGAGAACGGAGCGGCTGATCGAAAAAGGCATGGATCGCCTGATGGAAAACCGTACCGTTTTTGTCATCGCACATCGGCTTTCAACGGTGCGAAACTCAAAGGCAATTCTTGTGCTGGAAAAGGGCACGATCATCGAGCGCGGAGACCATGAGGAGCTGCTGGGGCAAAAGGGCCGCTACTATCAGCTGTATACCGGACAGTTTGAACTGGAGTAATGCTTACGGAGCTGGCTGCGCGTGCTGCAGTTTCTCTGCGCGCACTTGACACAAACTCGACATGCGCAAAAAACGTGCGCAGAAATGAGGGAATATATGGAAAAAGATATCAGACAGAGTCTGCAGGAGCATATTTTCAGACTGGAAAACCGGCGCAGGGAACTGATGCGTCCGGAATATTTACGGCTGGGGCTGACGATCGGGCAGGGACAGCCGCGGATTTTGATGTACCTTTTGACAGAAGACGGCTGCAGTCAGCGGGAAATTGCAGAGAACTGTCACCTCGATGTGACGACGCTCTCGCGCACGCTGGACCGGCTGGCGGAAAAAGGGCTTTTGGAGCGGCGTATCAATCCACAGTCGCGTCGGGAGTGCCAGATCTTTCTGACAGAGGAGGGAAGGGAGACGGCAGCAGAGGTCTGCAGCTGCTTTCGCGAAACGGAAAAAAAGATGTGCAGCGGGCTGACTGAAAAAGAACTGGAAGCGCTGGATGCCGGAATCTGCCGGATGCTGGAAAATTTGACCGAAGCCTGAAGAAAACTGGAATCTTAATAAAAAGTTTATACACATATCCGCCGCCAATGTTTTACAAGGCGGCGGATTTATGATATCCTGAGAGCAGATGCGAATTTAGGGCAATCGGAATGGATTGGAGCAGGATATGAGCGACAAACAGGATTTTTCGGAAATTGGAGACAGAATCAAGGATGCAGTACAGGATGCGGTAAATTCAGGTGACTTCGGACAACTAAACCATGTCATCAATGATTCCGTAAACGGAGCGCTGGATGAGGTGCGCTGGCAGGTCAATCAGGCGCACGAACGGGTTTATAAGCGAACGGACAAAACCGTGGAATACAAATCCGCCAAGCGCAGTATCGCTTCTTCCTACAGCACATCGCAGTCGCCCTACAGACGACAGATGGAGCAGAAGCAGCGTTATACGACGGCAAAGCAGTATCAGCGCCCGGACGGCACGATCGTTTATAAGAACACGATCAACGTGCCGCAGATTTTTGTAAAAAAGGGTAAAGTCAGTGGTGTTTTACTGAGCGTATTTGGAGGGATCGGGCTTGGAACCTTCGGACTGACCGCACTGATCATGGCGATCATTTGGGCAGCAACCTCCAGCGCGTCTCTGGGTGGGATGACCATATTGTTCGGTCTTATGGCAGCAGCCTGCGGAGGTGTATTAAAACGCGGCGGAGGACTCTGCAAACGGCTTGGAAGAGCAGAACGATATCTGAAGCTTGCAGGGGAGGAAATGTATATTCGAATTTCGGAGCTTTCTGAAAAAACCGGATGGACTCCAAAGAAGCTGGGACGGGATATTCGGACGATGATTGAGAGTGGCATGTTCCCGGAAGGACACATGGATGAGAAAAACGATATTTTTGTCATCGATGACGAGACATGGGAGCAGTATCTCGAGGAAAAAGAAGAATATGAACAGCAACTTGCGGAGAAAAAACGCAAAGAGCTGACAGCGGACGTCGGGCAAAGTGCTGGCGGAGCAAACCGTGCAGATGGCAAGGCTGCCGGACAGAACCAGACAGCTGATGGTGCAGCGACGCACAGCGAGGAAGCGCTGACAAAAGAGGCGCAGATCGAAAAAGACGGTCAGGCCTACATGGAGCGGCTTCGGGAGTTAAACATCCAGATCCCGGGAGAGGTGATTTCCAACAAGCTTTACAAGCTGGATTACCTGCTGAAAAGAATTTTTCAGACGCTTCGGGAGCATCCGGAGAAGAGCGACCAGATGCGGCGATTTATGGAGTATTATCTTCCTACGACGGTCAAGCTTGTGGAATCCTATGCAGAATTTGACAGCGCCGGGGTTGAGGGCGAGAACATCCGCACCGCTAAGGAAGAGATCGAAAAGACGATGGATACGATTAACGAAGCGTTTGAAAAGCTTCTGGATGATCTGTATCAGAACGCGGCATTTGAAGCGTCCGCAGATGCAAGGGTGCTGAAAACAGTGCTGGCGCAGGACGGGTATATGAAGAGTGATTTTGAAAAACAGGAGGAGTAACCGATGAACGAAGATATGGAAAAGATGCTGCAGGAAGCGCCTGCGCCGACCCTGACTCTGGAGCCTTTTGCAGAGGAAAAGGAAGAACCGGCAGTTGTGGAAAAAGAAGAAGCGGTGCAGCCGGTTGATGAAAAAGAAAAAATAAAGGCGATTTTAACTCCCCAGGAACAGAAGCAGGTTGATGCGTTTGTCAAGCAGATCGACATCACGAATTCCCAAATGGTGCTGCAGTATGGCGCAAGCTCCCAGAAGAAGATCGCAGATTTTTCAGAATCAGCTCTGGGCAACGTCCGGACAAAGGATCTTGGCGAGATCGGCAACGAGCTGACCGCCGTTGTGAACGAATTAAAGAGCATCGAGGACGGTGACGAGGAAAAGGGCTTCCTCGGACTGTTCAAAAAAGGCGGCAATAAGATCGCAAATATGAAAGCAAAATATGCCAAAGCAGAAGTTAATGTGGATAAAATTTGTAAGGTGCTGGAAGGACACCAGATTCAGCTGCTGAAGGATGCGGCAATGCTGGATCAGATGTATCAGCTGAATCTCACCTATTATAAAGAGCTTTCCATGTACATCCTTGCCGGAAAAGAAAAGATCCAGCAGGTAAAGGAGCAGGAGCTTCCGGAGCTGATCAAACGCGCAGAAGAAAGCGGACTGCCGGAGGACACGCAGAAGGCGAAGGATTTGGCAGAGCTGTGCAATCGCTTTGAGAAAAAGATTTACGACCTGGAGCTGACGCGGACGATTTCCATGCAGATGGCGCCCCAGATCAGACTGATTCAGAGCAACGATACTGCAATGTCTGAAAAGATCCAGTCCACGCTGGTCAACACGATTCCGCTCTGGAAGAGCCAGATGGTGCTGGCGATTGGCGTCGAGCACTCCGCGCAGGCAGCCAAGGCACAGCGTGAAGTGACGGATATGACCAATACCCTGCTGAAAAAGAATGCGGAAACCTTAAAGCTTGCAACCGTTGAGACGGCAAAAGAGTCCGAACGTGGTATCGTAGATATTGAAACGTTAAAGCAGACGAACGAAACTCTGATCTCCACGCTGGATGAAGTGCTGCAGATTCAGGAAGATGGCAGAAACAAACGCCGCGAAGCGGAAGCAGAGCTGACACAGATCGAAACAACTATGCGCAACAAACTGATGGAGATGAGCAGAACGAAATAAAATAGAATGCGCGCTCTGTGAGCATTCCATTGCCGGAAATAAAGGGAAGGTCAGGTGGCTGTTTGGGAATCCGAAAAAAACTGAAAGAAAAGCTGAAGGAGGCGCTGCAGGCAGTGCTGCCCATCATCGGGCTTGTGCTGCTGCTATCCTTTACGATTGCGCCGATTTCTCCGAGTATTTTGCTGTGTTTTCTGATCGGAGGGATATTGCTGATCGCCGGAATCGTGTTTTTCACGCTTGGCGCGGAGCTTGCAATGTCCCCGATGGGAGAACGGGTCGGCACGGCGATGACACAGTCCAAAAAGCTGTGGGTCGTTGTGGCGCTGTCTTTTTTGCTGGGCTTTATTATTACAATATCTGAACCGGATCTGCAGGTGCTTGCACAGCAGGTTCCGGCTGTTCCGAATCTGACATTGATTCTCGCAGTTGCCTGCGGAGTCGGTGTGTTTCTTGTGGTGGCGCTTCTCCGTATGCTGTTTAGCATCGCGCTGCCCCCTTTGCTTGTCTGCTTCTATGCGGTGATTTTTATTCTCGCGTTTTTTGTTCCCAAAGAATTTTTGAGCGTAGCGTTCGATTCCGGCGGTGTGACCACGGGACCGATGACGGTGCCGTTTATTATGGCGCTGGGCGTTGGTATTTCTGCAACGCGAAGCGACCGCCATGCAGCGGATGACAGCTTCGGTCTGGTTGCGCTGTGTTCGATCGGTCCGATCCTGGCAGTCATGATGTTGGGGTTGATTTACAATCCGGACAGCGCGGCGTATACGCCTCCTGTAATCCCGGAAATCGCAGATTCAAAGCAGTTGTGGAACCTGTTTGCGGTAGAGCTTCCCACATATATGAAAGAAATCGCACTGTCCCTGCTTCCGATCGTGCTGTTTTTTGCAGTGTTCCAGGCATTGATCCTGAAGCTTTCGGGCAGAAACCTGACGAGAATCCTGATCGGTCTGGTTTATACCTATATCGGTCTGGTACTGTTTTTGACCGGCGTAAACGTCGGCTTTATGCCGGCGGGCAACTATCTGGGACAGGTGCTGGCGGGGCTTTCCCATCCGTGGGTAATTGTGCCGATTGCGATGGTGATGGGTTACTTCATCGTAAAAGCGGAGCCTGCCGTTTATGTCCTGAACAAACAGGTTGAAGAAATCACGGACGGTGCGATCTCGGCGCGTGCAATGGGTACGGCGCTTTCCGCAGGTGTGGCGATCTCCCTCGGAATTGCGATGATCCGCGTGCTGACCGGCATTTCAATTCTCTGGATTCTAATTCCGGGCTATACGATCGCCCTTGTGATCTCTTTTTTTGTACCGAAAATCTATACGGCGATCGCATTTGACTCCGGCGGTGTTGCTTCCGGACCCATGACGGCGGCATTTCTGTTGCCACTGGCACAGGGGGCGTGCGTGGCGCTCGGCGGTAACATCGTAACGGATGCGTTTGGCGTAGTAGCGATGGTTGCGATGACGCCGCTTATCACGATTCAGGTGATGGGGCTGTATTCCAAACTGGCAGAAAAGAAAAAGACAGCAGCGGTTCCTACGCCTGCCTATGCCTTCGACCTGCTGGATGACGATGCAATCATCGAACTGTAATGCACGCGGGCAGCGCGTATTACAGCGATAGCAGCACGGAGAGGCAGGAAGGAAGCAGAGGATATAGGAGCGCCGTGCTGCAGAGAATATACGCAGCGCAACGCTGCGGAATGTGAGGATAAATGAGCGAATTATATTTAATGGTTACGATCAGTGACCGGAATTTTCACCGTCGGCTTCTGGCGTTTTATAAAGAATACGGCGTGACTGTGACGATGGTGACGCTGGGCAGGGGAACGGCGACGAGCGAGGTGCTGGATTCTTTCGGCCTGGAAGCGGCGGAAAAAGCAATCCAGTTTGCGTTCGTGACAGGCAGGGAATGGAAGGAAATCCGCAGCGGGCTGGAAAAGCGGCTGAAAATTGATATCCCCGGAACCGGAATCGCCTTTGTGATTCCCGTCAGCAGCATCGGCGGAAAGAAGCAGCTGCAGTTTCTGACGGAAGGGCGTGGATTTGAAAAAGGAGAGGAAAGCACATTGAAGGACACAAAGTATGAACTTCTGGTAGTGGTGGCGAATCAGGGCTACACGGAATATATCATGGAAGCGGCGCGCAGCGCGAACGCGGCGGGCGGAACGGTCATTCATGCAAAGGGAACCGGCATGCAGAAAGCGGAGCAGTTCCTCGGTTTTTCTCTTGCAACCGAAAAAGAGATGATCCTGATTGTCGTCAAGAACTGTGACAAAAATGCAATTATGAAAGCGATCATGGAAAAGGCGGGGCTGGAAAGCAAGGCAAAGTCGATCGTTTTTTCGCTTCCAGTGACGGAAACCGCCGGAATGCGGCTGGTGGAAGACGAATAAAAGAAACTTTAAACCTGCCCTGGATAGTAAGTTTGCACAGAAAAATGGTCTGGGTTTTGTATGATATATTTACAAAAGAAAATTGACAAAGCGAAGAAATTACAGTAAAATATCGATTAGTTGAGGGAAGAATAAGAGAAGGGGGCTCTCTTTCTCTAAGAATGAATTTACAATTTTGAGAAGAGAGTGTTGCAACACGCGATGCCGTTGTGTACAATAGAACGCTGAGCCCATAAGTCAATTCATGACAAGATGATTTACGAAACAACAATGGAGGGAAAGAAATGACGAAGGCACAAATTCTGAAAAAGGAAATTTTAAGTCAGTACAGAAGTGTAAGACAGTTTGCGATGGATATGCAGATTCCTTACAGCACATTGGTAACGGCGCTGGAGAGAGGCATCGATGGCATGGCATATGGTACCGTAATCAAAATGTGCAATAAGCTGAACTTAAATCCAGTGGACTTCAGCTCTTTGGAAAGAGACACCACCATCAGCGAGCAGCTGCTGGAGAACCGTGTCATGCAGGCATATGTAAAGCTGAACCAGGAAGGACGTGACAAGGTCATGGATCTGATGGAAGACTTTGGGCAGATTAAAAAATACAAAGCGAAATAATCGCTGACAAAGCAGGAGACAAAGTATGCACTATGATTATCTGATTGCAGGAGCTGGGCTCTTCGGCGCTGTATTTGCACATGAGATGCACAAACAGGGACGTAAGGTTCTGGTAGTGGAGAAGAGAGATCATATTGCCGGGAATATTTATACGGAAAAGGTTATGGGCATCAACGTACATCGGTATGGTGCCCATATTTTTCATACTTCCGATGAAGAAGTTTGGAATTATGTAAACCAGTATGCCCGGTTCAACCACTATGTCAATTCTCCGGTTGCAGTTTATCGGGATGAACTCTATAACCTTCCTTTTAATATGAACACATTCAGCCGGATGTGGAATATTAAGACGCCGAAAGAGGCGAAGGAAATCATCGCAAAGCAGACCGGAGAGTTTGCCGGGATTACGCCGCAGAACCTGGAAGAGCAGGCGCTGCAGCTTGCGGGACGCGACGTTTATGAAAAGCTCGTCAAGGGCTATACGGAGAAGCAGTGGGGACGTGACTGCAAAGACCTTCCGGCGTTTATTATCCGCCGCCTGCCACTTCGGTTTACCTATGATAACAACTATTTTAATGACCGTTTTCAGGGAATCCCCGAGGGTGGTTATACGCAGATTGTTGAGAAACTGTTGGAAGACATTCCGGTTCTGACCGGTGTTTCCCTTCAGGAATACCAGACAGCCAATGCGGCCAGGACTGCAGACGAACAGGACAGCTGGGACAGACTGCTCTATACCGGTATGATCGACGAGTATTATCATTATCGCCTCGGGACGCTCGAATACCGTTCCCTGCGGTTTGAAACCGAAGAGCTTCCGGAAGAGGATAACTATCAGGGCAACGCAGTTGTCAACTACACGGAACGCGAGGTTCCTTACACCCGCATCATCGAGCACAAGCATTTCGAGTTCCAGACCGGAGAAGGAACCGTCATCACGAGAGAGTATCCCGCGACCTGGAAAAAGGGTGACGAACCGTACTATCCGATCAACGATGAGAAAAACGGCGCACTCTATGCACAGTATACAGAGCTTGCGAAAAAGGAAGCAAATGTCCTGTTCGGCGGACGCCTGGGACAGTATAAATATTATGATATGGATAAAGTTATCCGGAGTGCACTGGACATGGTAAAAGAGGAACTGGCACGATAAGTCCTTCCTGTGTTTACCGCGTCATTCGCAAAACGCATCTTCGATGCTTGCCGCGCTGGTTGCGCCATCGCTTCTTTTGCTCATAGAGAGGCGCTTCCTTCGTGTCCTGCGATGGGCGAATTTTCATGCAAGCATGAAATTCGCCCGTCGCAGGATACGAGTAAACTGTGTAAAAATGTATTGACGAAAGGCCTCAGTCTATGGTATAGTCGAAAGGCAAGATAGATCTGAGGTCTTTTTTTTGTGCGCAAATTTTGAAAGTTTTCAGAAGGCGCGGGCAAGAAGGAGTGACCCAGGCAGACGACCTCATACCGCCGTTTGACGGGATTTTGAGGGAGTGCACGAGAGACGCGCAGAGCGACGGACGGATGTAAAAAGTCGCTGACAGAGCGATCTGGCGGAAGTTTTTTACAGCAGGACGTAAGAAGGCGCGCGAAGAATAAGAGCACGCACGGAGGTGGAAAAATGCGTACAAGAATCACACTGGCATGTACAGAATGCAAACAGCGCAACTATAACACAACCAAGGATAAGAAGGCGCATCCTGACAGAATGGAAACCAAGAAATACTGCAGATTCTGCAAGAAGCACACAACGCACAAAGAGACAAAATAATTGCCGTGATGTGTCCTGAGGGACCGCTGTCGGCGGCGCGTTGCTTTTGAAAGGAGTTTGCAGAGTATGTCAAACGAACAAAAAGTGTCCAAGACGCCTAAGGCACCCAAAGTAAAATTCTTTGACGGTGTCAAAGCCGAGTTCAAGAAGATCATCTGGCCGGATAAGGATACCCTGTTAAAACAGTCCGTTGCTGTCGTATTTGTTTCTATTGTTATGGGCATTATTATTTCGCTCATCGATGTAGCAGCGCAGTACGGTGTCAATTTCTTGACAATGTAAGTGAGGAGATTCTTATGGCAGAAGCAAAATGGTATGTAGCTCATACCTATTCCGGATATGAGAACAAGGTCAAAGCTGACCTGGAAAAAACCATCGAGAACCGGCATTTAGAAGATGAGATCCTGGAAGTTCGCGTCCCCATGCAGGAAGTTGTGGAGATGAAAAACGGTGCGAAAAAGACCGTTCAAAAGAAGCTGTTTCCGGGATACGTTCTTGTAAATATGATTATGAATGATGACACATGGTATGTTGTCCGCAACACCAGAGGTGTGACCGGATTCGTTGGACCGGGGAGCAAGCCTGTTCCGCTGTCTGAAGCCGAGATGAAGCCGCTGGGCATCAAATCGGACAATGTCTCCATCGATTTTACAGAAGGAGATACCATCGTAGTCGTTGCCGGCGCATGGAAAGATACTGTCGGCGCTGTTTACAAGATCGACTATAACAAGCAGACCGTAACCATTAACGTAGAACTGTTCGGCAGGGATACCCCTGTAGAGATCAGCTTCTCGGAGGTTCGGAAATTAGATTAAGCGTTTTAGGACGCGGTCACAGAGACGTTCAGTGGAGCGATCCGTTGAGCAGTGGAAGCAGTGTCCTGCCGCTGGAGCAGGAGAAAACGCTGCGCCATACCACAATATATTTAGGAGGTGCCTGACATGGCAAAGAAAGTTACCGGTTACATTAAGTTACAGATCCCTGCTGGCAAGGCAACACCGGCTCCCCCGGTAGGTCCTGCACTGGGTCAGCATGGTGTAAACATTGTAGAGTTTACAAAGCAGTTCAATGCAAGAACAGCTGACAAGGGCGATGTTATCATCCCTGTTGTAATTACCGTTTATGCGGACAGAAGCTTCAGCTTCATTACCAAGACTCCGCCCGCTGCTGTATTGCTGAAGAAGGCATGCAATCTGAAGTCTGCTTCTGCAGTTCCGAACAAGACAAAGGTTGCTACGATTTCCAAGGACAAGGTTCGTGAAATCGCAGAGCTGAAGATGCCTGATCTGAATGCTGCAAGCATCGAATCTGCTATGAGCATGATCGCCGGCACAGCAAGAAGCATGGGTATTGTTGTAGAGGACTGAGTAAATAGAACTGGGAGTAATGCAGAGTAGAAAGCATTACGTTAACAACCAATGGAGGTAATGAACATGAAACATGGAAAGAAATACGGCGAAGCCGCTAAACTGGTGGATCGCGCAACACAGTACGATCCTGCAGAAGCGATTGGCCTTGTAAAGAAAACCGCAACAGCTAAATTCGATGAGACTGTAGAAGTGCATATCAGAACAGGCTGCGACGGCCGTCACGCTGAGCAGCAGATCCGTGGTGCAGTTGTACTGCCCAACGGAACTGGTAAAACCGTTAAGGTTCTGGTATTCGCTAAGGGCGCTAAGCTCGATGAGGCTCAGGCAGCAGGCGCTGACTTTGTTGGCGGCGATGAGCTGATCCCCAAGATCCAGAACGAAGGCTGGCTGGATTTCGATGTTGTAGTTGCAACTCCTGACATGATGGGCGTTGTAGGTCGTCTGGGTAAAGTCCTTGGACCGAAAGGTCTGATGCCTAACCCGAAGGCCGGCACAGTTACCATGGATGTAACCAAAGCGATCAATGATATCAAAGCAGGTAAGATCGAATACAGACTGGACAAGTCCAACATCATCCACGTTCCGGTTGGTAAGGCTTCCTTCTCTGAAGAAGCTCTGGCTGAGAACTACAAAGCGCTGATGGATGCTATCATGAAAGCAAAACCGAGCGCACTGAAGGGTCAGTATTTAAAGAGCATCACCCTGGCTACCACCATGGGCCCTGGTGTGAAGGTTTCTACCGCTAAATACTGCTAATCCAAAGGGAATAAATGTGAGTATTGCGTGTGACGTGAGCTTACGTATAAAAGACAGGTTCTGCAGAGCTTCGGCTCGCAGACCTGTCTTTTTTTATGTGTGCAGTGTGCCGGGTGGTGTAGTTGTTGCTGCAGTCAGCGCTTTTGCAGGTACCTGCATGAAAATAGAAAAGTCCCATGTCTGTTCCTTTTCGGGTTCAGACATGGGACTTTTTAATTCATGACAATAGAATGTTCACGGACTGAGTATTCTATTGTTTGTTCCCAACGTTTGGCTATTGTATACGTTCCTGTGGAGCCGGCATACAATTTTATCAGCCATCAGATCACTCACACATTCTCCAGCGGCTCTACGCAAGGGCAGAAGATTTCGGGCCTTTTGGTAGTAGGTGCTGCCCAGCGAACTGCGTTGGTGATGACCTTCTGAATATTTTCGTTATGGAAGGTCGGGTTGGCTTCGTGTCCGGGCTGGAAGTAAAATACATTACCAAGACCCCGCCGGAAGGTTACGCCGCTTCTAAATACTTCGCCGCCGTTGAACCAGCCGATGAATACAGTTTCAAGAGGTTCGGGAATATCAAAGAATTCGCCGTACATCTCTTCAACGTCCAGTTCAAAGTGCTCCGGAAGACCCTGTGCAATGGGATGACCGGGATTTGCGCACCAGAGACGTTCTCTGGCACCGTCACGCCATTTCAGGCTGCAGCTGGTTCCCATCAGTCTCTTGAAGATCTTGGAATTATGTCCGGAATGCAGGACAATCAGACCCATGCCGCGCAGGACGTGATCCTGTACCTTATCTACAACCGCGTCGGATACCTGATCGTGAGCCATATGACCCCACCAGATCAGAACGTCGGTGTTGTCCAGAACATCATCGGTCAGACCGTGCTCAGGATCATCCAGACATGCCAGGCGGCATTCGATGTCATCATTTTTGCCCAGGAACTCGGCAATTGTTGCATGCAGGCCGTTCGGATAAATGGCTGCAACCTCTTTGGAGGCTTTTTCATGGCGGAACTCATTCCATACAGTTACTCTGATCATGTGATTACTCCTTTTCTACTTTTTATGAAAAAAGAATCGTGTTCTTTTTTTCTTCATCATACCTGAAAACAGTAAAAACAGCTAGCCTGCTTTTGCTGTTTTTTTCATATGAAATTGCTGTTTTACGGCAAAGGACTTCTGGGATTTTTTCGGTCCATGTCTTCGCCTTCAGGAAAAAAGAGGATGTGGAAAAACAAGGAATAATGTTGTATTATGTGGATTTATATGTTATTATGTGTAAAGATCTTGTAAAAGAAATGAAACATGTTGAGCTTTCAGGAGGAAAAGGGATGCTTGCAATCGAACGGCAGGAACAGATCGTAAGCCAGATCAGGAGGAACGGAGCAGTTCGAATTCACGAACTCACAAAGCAGTTTGGTGTGTCAGTTGAGACGATCCGCAGAGATCTTCTGGAATTGGAACGGCAGGATTGTCTGCATCGGGTACACGGCGGTGCAGTCGGCATAGCTGTGGCAAAGCAATATCACCGGCTGGAAGAAAGGACAGAAGAAAATCCGCAGAAGAAGGAAGAGCTTTCCGGGTATGCTGCAGGCCTGATCCGGGAAGGAGATGTGCTGATGGTGGATTCCGGAAGCACTGCGATAGCGTTTGCAAAAATGCTTGCAGAAGAGTTTGAACGGCTGACAGTGATTACCTATTCCTTGCATGTGTTTGAGATACTGAAGAAAAAAGAAGGATTTACCCTCTATCTGTGTGCAGGGGCATACCTTCGGGATGAAAATGCATTCTGCGGGCAGTGGGCATTGCAAATGCTGGAACAGTTTCATGCAAAGACAGCATTTTTGTTTCCATCCGCTATTTCTCTGCAGAACGGCATAATGGACTATGATCAGGAGCTGTACCATTTACAGCGGGCGATGATGAAGCATGCGGATCGGAGTGTTTTTCTGGCGGACAGTGACAAGTTTGAAAAGAGCGCGCTGCTAAAGCTTGCGGATGTCAACGAAGCCGTAACATTTGTCACGGACAGCGGCCTGCGGAAAGAAATCCTGGAGCTCTATCAGGAAAACGGAATAGAAATGATCAGAGGAGAACAGAAGCAGTGAAACAACAGGATCATCAGGCGGAAAGAATATTAATCGGATTTTGTGTTGCTGCATATTTTGTCAGCTACATTACACGAATTAACTATGGCACAGTGCTTCTGGAAATTGTCAATTCAGAAGGAATCACGAAAATGTCAGCATCCATGGCGGTAACCGGAAGCTTCGTGACCTATGGTATCGGACAATTGATCAGCGGATGGCTCGGAGACCGGATCAAGCCGCGCTATCTGATGTTTATCGGACTGATGGTCTCTGCAGGTATGAATGTCTGTGTTCCACTGTTTTCAAGACCGGCCGCGATGCTTGTTTTCTGGTGTATCAACGGTTTTGCCCAGGCACTGATGTGGCCTCCGATGGTCCGGCTTTTGTCGGATTATCTTGACCAGGATACCTATAAGAAAAGCTGCGTCTGGGTCGGCTGGGGATCTTCTGCCGGCACGATCTTCCTTTATCTGTTTGCACCTGTCTGCATTGTGTGGAAAGGCTGGAGAAGCCTGTTTTTCCTCTGTGCAGGCTGTGCGGTCCTCTTTGCATTTGCGTGGATAAAAGCCATCGGTTCTGCGGAAAAAAGAATGCAGAAGAGTTCTGCAGGGAGCTTTACGGAGGCAGCTGCAGGTGCCTCTCTTGACAATGCGGGCACGGAAAAGGGCACAAGCCTGGAAGAAAATACCTCTGCTTTGCCAAAAAACATTCCCTTACCGGAAAAAACCGCGCCGATGCTTGCAATTATCATGCTTGCAATTATGATGCAGGGCATTCTGCGTGACGGTATTACGACCTGGATGCCAAGCTATATTTCCGAAACCTTTCATTTGGCAAGCTCTATTTCGATCCTGACCGGTATTGCTTTGCCTCTGTTTGGTATTGTGTGTTCACAGATCGCATCCCTGATCAATCGGAAGCTGATCCATAACGAATTGCGCTGTGGGATGGCAATCTTTGCTCCCGGATTTGTGGCAGCGTTTCTATTATGGCTGATGCCAAACGGCAATGCAGTGTTGTCCGTTTTTCTGTCTGCGCTGATTACGGGATGCATGCACGGCGTCAATATGATTCTGGTCAGTATGATTCCGCCGTTCTTCAAAAAGTTCAACCGTGTCGGTTTTATCTCCGGACTGGTAAACTCCTGCACCTATGTGGGCAGCGCAATTTCCAGCTATGGGATTGCGTGGATTGCGGATAAGAGTGGCTGGAACTTAGTTATCCTGTTCTGGACAATCGCCGCACTGTGCGGTACGCTTCTGTGCCTGATGGGGATCAAGCCCTGGAAAAAGTTTGTGAGAAAGTGTGTGTAAAATTCTAAAAGTACAACGTGCGAAAGCTGTAGAAATCTTGTTCCTGCGGGAGGAAAAAATACAGAAACATTTTTAAAATATAGAAGAAAACCAGGCGGTATGCTGTCCGAATCAGGAGCATGCCGCCTGGTTTTGGCTTCCGCCCACTGTGGTTGACAAACCGCCTAAAACAGGTCACAATGTTAGATACAAGGGAATAACTGTAGCAAAAAGTCCGGGAGATGTCCGGAGGGAGAATTATGGAAAAAGAAATCAGAAGACACTTTTCGAAAATTGGTTTTGCTTATCTGGCAGGATCGATTGTAATATATGCTGTACAGTTTCTGGCGTCGATGGTCGGTAAAAAATTCGTGCCGGGTGTAATGGCGGATGCAAACGGCTCCTTTATCTTACTGATGCTGACGATGTATGGGATTTCTATGCCGTTTATGGGCTGGCTGGTCAGCAGAATTCCGGCCCAGAAGATCGAAGAAAGGAAAATGACCGCAGGACAGTGGATCATAGCATTTCTCATGTGCTACGGTCTGATGTACGCAGGAAACCTGATCGGGACGGCGCTGACCTTTGGGATCGGAATGGTAAAAGGAACCGGCGTTGATAATCCATTGGTATCGACGGTGATGCAGCTGAATCCGCGGGTGACGTTTATTATTGCAGTTTTGATCGCGCCGACGGCAGAAGAACTGCTGTTTCGGAAGCTTTTGACGGAGCGGATTGTAAAATATGGAGAGCTTGCGGCGGTGCTTGCCTCCGGACTGTTTTTCGGACTGTTCCATGGAAATTTGAATCAGTTTTCCTATGCATTCCTGCTCGGTCTGTTTTTGGGATTTATATATGTAAAAACCGGAAAACTGCGATATACCATCGGACTCCATATGGCGATCAATTTTATCGGCTCTTCCCTCGGCACATGGATGCTTCGGGTGACGGGCTATATGGATACGATGGAAACACTGACGAAATTTTTAAATACAAAGGATCTGACGGTTCTGGCGGATCTGGGGAACGGAATTGTCGGAATGTTCATTTTCGGCTCTTATGCGTCACTGATTCTGATGATGGCAGGAGCCGGACTGATTCTGACGTGGCTGAACCGCAAAAAGTTTGTATGCTGCGCACCGGAAGAGAAAGTTGTTTCCTTAGGTAAAAAGAAAGCGGCGGTCATGATTGGAAATCCCGGAATCTTACTGTATGGCGCATTCTAGATTGGAATCATGATCTGGCAGTTGCTGCAGTAAAATGTTTACAGGAAAAGTGAGGAGCTATGATCGAGAAAAGACGAAAAAAAAGACATGGAAGCCATATTTTTCTGATTACGCTGATTTTGACGATTGCGCTCGGAAGCGTAGTTTTGGGCTGCAGCATGATCTGGGCTGTTGGAAGCCCGCAGCTTGTAGCGGTGAAGCTGGAAAGCCAGCTGGCGAATCTTGTGGAAGATGTCCAGGCAGCGGAAAGCGTTTTGGCGAGTGCACAGTCGGCAAAGCCCGTAGGGAAATACGATGCACTGCTTGCAGATGAGGCGTTGTGTCGGCAGCAGAATATTTATGCAAAAACGGCGGCAAGCCCGAATGAAACGACGATTGTGTTTGCGGGGGACATTCTGTTCGACGACCATTATGCGGTCAAGGTAAAAATGAATCAGCGCGGCAGGGGCATTGAGAGCAGTATTTCGCAGGAAATGCTGGATGTGATGCGCAGCGCGGACATTTTTATGGTAAATAACGAATTTCCCTACAGCGACCGTGGAACTCCGACGGAAAACAAGAAATTCACTTTCCGTGCCAAGCCGGAATATGCATCCTATCTGCTTGACATGGGGGCTGACATCGTTTCTCTGGCGAACAATCACGCGTATGACTACGGCAAGATAGCGTTTCTGGATACGCTGGATACCTTAAATGGAATCGGAATGCCCTATGTCGGCGCGGGGCGTAATCTGGAAGAAGCGATCAAGCCGGTTTATTTTATTGTAAATGACCAGAAGATCGCATTTGTTGCCGCAACGCAGATCGAGCGGACAGAGAATCCGGATACAAAGGAAGCGACGCAGAACAGTCCGGGTGTATTTCGCTGTTGGAATGTGGACAAACTGTTAGAGGTAGTTGCAAACGCCAAACAGGTCAGCGACTATGTGATCGTTTATATTCATTGGGGAACGGAAGCTACGGATCAGCTGGATTGGGCACAGAAGGATCAGGCGGTCAAAATTTCGAATGCAGGTGCGGATCTGATCATCGGAGATCATCCGCATGTGCTGCAGCAGTTCGGTTACTGTGAGGATACACCGGTGATGTACAGCCTTGGAAACTTTCTGTTTAATTCCAAAGCACAGGATACCTGTCTGGTAAAGCTGACGCTGGATGCAAATGGCTTCAAGAGCCTGCAGTTTATTCCGGGCAGACAGCAGGACTGCAGCGTAACGATGTTGCACGGGACGGAAAAGGAGCGCGTGCTTTCCTATATGAGAAAGATTTCTCCGGACGTAACGATCGATGGGGACGGATTTGTGACAAAGAAAGGATGACGAAATTATGTGTACAGCAGCAACGTATCAGACAAAAGACTTTTATTTCGGCAGGACGCTGGATTATGAATTTTCTTATGGAGACGAGATTGTGGTAACACCGCGCAGATTTCCGTTGGATTTTTGCCATATGGGAAAATGTGATGCGCATTATGGGATGATCGGTATGGCACATGTGGCGGATGGATACCCGCTGTACTATGATGCGGTCAATGAAAAGGGTGTCGGCATGGCGGGATTGAATTTTGTCGGCAACGCAGTGTATCAGAAAGTGGAAGAAGGACGAGAAAATGTGGCGCAGTACGAGCTGATTCCATGGGTGCTCGGACAGTGTGCCAATCTGCAGGAGGTCAGAAAACTGCTTGCAAAGATGAATCTGGTCGGAACGCCCTTTGGAGATTTTCCTGCTGCACAGCTGCACTGGATCATTGCGGATGCAAGTGGGGCGATAACGCTGGAATGCACGAAGGACGGGCTGCAGGTCTATGACAATCCGGCAGGAGTTTTGACGAATAACCCGCCCTTTCCGATGCAGATGTTCCAGTTAAATAACTATGCAGGATTATCTCCGAAGCAGCCGGAGCACAGATTTTCCGGTCAGATTCCGTTTACAAGCTACAGCAGGGGTATGGGCGCGATGGGGCTTCCGGGAGATCTCTCTTCGGAGTCGAGATTTGCGCGCGTGGCGTTTGTGAAATGCAATTCCGTTTCCGGGGATTCTGAAAAAGAAAGCGTCAGCCAGTTTTTTCACATTCTGGGCTCGGTTGATCAGCAGAGAGGCTGCTGCGAGGTGGCGGAGGGAAAGTATGAGATCACGATTTACACGTCCTGCTGCAACGCTTCCAAAGGAATTTATTATTATACAACCTATGACAACCACCAGATCAGCGCAGTAGACATGCATAGAACCGATCTGGACAGCAAGACACTGAGCTGCTACAAGCCGGTTACGGAGGAGCAGATTTTCTGTCAGAACTGACGCAGGAGGCAGAGCTATGTCAGAGGAACGGAAAAAAATCGTTGGCGTAAATCTTGGCAATTGGCTTGTTCTGGAAAAATGGATGCAGCCGTTTTTGTTCGAGGAAAACTGTGCGGAGGACGAGGTCTGGCTAAACCGCAAGGTTCCGGCAAAAAAGCTGCGTCCGCTGATGAAAAAACACAGGGATACCTATATCGAAGAAACGGATTTTGCTAAAATTGCTGCGCACGGCATTAACGCGGTGCGCCTGCCGGTTCCGTATTTCGTGTTCGGGGACAGAAAACCATATTCCGGCTGCATCGAATATGTCGATCAGGCGATGGACTATGCGGAAAAGTATGGGTTAAAGGTGCTGATCGATCTGCATACCGTGCCGGGCGGGCAGAACAGCTATGACAACGGCGGCATCACCGGCGTCTGCAAGTGGCACCGGAATCCGAAAGAGGTCGCTTATGTATTATATGTGTTAGAACGGCTGGGGAAGCGTTACGGGCATCGGAAAGGGTTGCTTGGCATCGAAGTGCTTAACGAGCCCATCAGCTTTCGGGTCTATCTGTTTGCGCCGAGTCGGAAGCAGGCGCTCGATCAGGGAGAAGCAATCGGCAGCAGCCATGTGCCCATGCGTTTCCTGAAAACCTTCTATAAAGAAGCCTATGAAACGCTTCGGGCTGTCATGGCTCCGGAGAAGCTGATCGTGTTTCACGACGGGTTCCGGCTGAGCCGCTGGAAAGATTTTTTTGTAAAAAATGGTATGAAAAATGTCCTGTTGGATGTCCACGTTTATCTGTGGGTGCTGGACAGCTTTCTGCATTTCCATAATCTGCTGCCGTATCAGCTTCTTTTACGCTTTTACGAATGCCAGATTCGACGGGCGGGACGCTATACACCGGTGCTGGTGGGGGAGTGGTGCCTGTGTAACCGCGTGGCGGATCGCTATGGGAAATCTTCCTATGAAAAAGACGAAGCATGGCGTAAAAAGGTCTACCGGAGGGTTGCGCGGATGCAGTTAAAAACCTGGGACGACTGCAACGCAGCAGGCTCGTTTTACTGGAATTACCAGCTCTACCGCGACAGACAGGAACCGATGTACACAACAAGCCTGGACAGCTGGGACCTGTGCCGCTGCTGGAGCCACGGGTGGATGCCGAAGAACATGCGGTGAAACAGTAGTTTGCCGCGGAAAGCTTCCGGAAGGTACGAGTGAACTGTAATAAAAAAATAGAAAAACTCCTTGACAATCCCCTCCCTATTATGCTAATGTAAACAAGGTCGTTGAGACCGTGCCGAAGACAGCAGGTACCGGATAACCGGTGTAAGAAGAAACGCCTGCCGAGGAGTGAAAGAAATGCGATGAATTTCCCTCTCTGTCTTTGGATAGAGAGGTTTTTTTGTACGAACAACTTCTTTTATTCGGCAGAAGAATCTAAAAGGAGGTAAGAAAATGGCAAAAGTTGAACTGAAAGCACCTGTAGTAGCAGAGATCGCTGAAGCAGTGAAAGATGCGCAGTCTGTTGTTCTGGTAGACTACCGTGGTCTGACCGTTGATCAGGATACCGCACTTCGTAAGCAGCTTCGTGCAGCTGGTGTTACTTACAAGGTGTACAAAAACACAATGATGAACTTTGCGTTCAAGGGAACAGATTTCGAGGCACTGGCTCCGTATCTGGAAGGCCCCAGCGCAATCGCAATCTCTACTACCGACGCAACCGCTCCTGCAAGAGAGCTGGCTAATTTCGCTAAGACAGCTGAAAAGCTGGAGATCAAGGGCGGCGTTGTAGAAGGCAATGCATACGATGCAGCAGGAATCATGGAGATCGCTAAGATCCCTGGAAGAGAAGCTCTTATTTCCAGATTACTGGGCAGCATGCAGTCCCCTATCACCAACATGGCTCGCGTTCTGAATCAGATCGCAGAGAAAGGCGGCGCAGCAAACTGCGAAGCAGCACCTGCAGAAGAAGCACCCGCTGCAGAATAATCTTTTTTCCGAAAAAGAAACTGAGCCGCAGATGCGGCTGACAAAACAATAATTTAAAACGGAGGTAAATTAAAATGGCAAAATTATCCGCTCAGGAATTTATTGAAGCAATCAAAGAGATGACCGTATTAGAGTTAAACGATCTGGTAAAGGCTTGCGAAGAGGAGTTCGGCGTATCCGCAGCAGCAGGCGTTGTTGTAGCAGCAGCAGGCGGCGAAGCAGCAGCAGCTGAAGAAAAGACCGAGTTCGACGTAGAACTGACCGAGGTTGGCCCTAACAAGGTTAAGGTTATCAAGGTTGTTCGTGAAGTTACCGGTCTGGGCCTGAAGGAAGCTAAGGAAGTTGTAGACGGCGCTCCTAAGGTTCTGAAGGAAGGCGTTTCCAAGGAAGAAGCTGAAGATATCCAGAAGAAGCTGGATGCTGAAGGCGCTAAGGTTACTCTGAAATAATTGAGACCATATCTTACCACAAAGGCGTTCGCGAATGCGGACGCCTTTCCTTTTCGCAATTTTTTAAAAATATCAGTTGACAGACAGAATGGATTGTGTTAGATTGTAGTGTGCACTATTGTGTTAGAGTATGCCATTTTTTATGCAATGGATTTACTTGCTTAGATACCGAAAAGTAATAGTTTCAAGAAATCAATGATAAGAACGGGGTGAAGTGTCAATGGAAAAAAACAGAATACGTCCAATTGCCACCGGCAAGAACATGCGTATGAGTTATGCACGACGGAAAGAAGTATTGGAAATGCCCAACCTTATAGAAATTCAGAAGAATTCCTATAAGTGGTTCCTTGATGAAGGTTTAAAAGAGGTGTTTGATGATATTTCTCCGATTTCCGATTACAGCGGACATCTGAGTCTGGAATTTGTAGACTTCGAGCTGTGTGAAGAAGACGTGAAGTATTCTATTGAGAAGTGCAAGGAAAGAGATGCAACATATGCAGCTCCTCTCAAGGTGAAGGTACGTCTGTATAATAAGGAAAAAGAAGAAATCAGTGAACACGAGATCTTTATGGGCGATTTACCGTTGATGACCGAGACCGGCACGTTCGTTATCAACGGAGCGGAGCGTGTAATTGTCAGCCAGTTGGTGCGTTCCCCCGGCATCTATTACGGCATCGGTCATGATAAGATTGGTAAAAAGCTGTATTCCTGTACAGTAATCCCGAACCGTGGCGCATGGCTGGAGTATGAGACTGATTCCAACGACGTATTTTACGTTCGTGTGGACCGTACCCGTAAGGTACCGATCACCGTACTGCTGCGTGCCCTGGGTCTTGGCACCAATGACGAGATTCGCGAAGTGTTCGGCGATGAACCCAAGATTGAAGCCAGCTTTGCGAAAGACACTTCTGAGAACTATCAGGAGGGTCTGTTAGAGTTATACAAGAAAATCCGTCCGGGTGAGCCTCTGAGCGTAGAGAGCGCAGAAAGCCTGATTAACGCGATGTTCTTCGATCCCAGAAGATATGATCTGGCGAAAGTAGGACGTTATAAATTCAATAAGAAGCTGCTGCTGCGCAACCGTATCCGCGGCCACGAACTGGCTGAGGATGTTGTGGATACCACAACCGGTGAGATTCTGGCAACAGCAGGCACCAAGGTAACAGCAGAACTGGCTGACCTGATTCAGAACAGCGCAGTTCCTTATGTGTACATCCAGACCGAGGAAAGAAAAGTCAAAGTGCTTTCCAGCATGATGGTTGAGCTGACCCACTATGTAGACTGTGATCCCAAGGAGCTGGGCGTGACAGAGCTGGTTTACTATCCGGTACTGGCACAGATTCTGGAAGAGTATTCTCAGGATCCTGAAGCGCTTGCAGAAGCAATCCGCAAGAATGTGCACGAGCTGATTCCGAAGCATATCACCAAGGAAGATATTTTAGCTTCCATTAACTATAACATGCATCTGGAGTACGGCATCGGTAACGAAGACGATATCGACCATCTGGGCAACCGTCGTATCCGTGCGGTCGGCGAACTGCTGCAGAACCAGTACAGAATCGGTCTTTCCAGACTGGAAAGAGTTGTCCGTGAGCGTATGACCACCCATGATGCAGAGGAGATCTCTCCTCAGGTTCTGATCAACATCAAGCCCGTACAGGCTGCAGTTAAGGAATTCTTCGGATCTTCCCAGCTGTCTCAGTTCATGGATCAGAACAACCCGCTGGGCGAGCTGACGCACAAGCGTCGTCTGTCCGCACTGGGACCTGGCGGTCTGTCCCGTGACCGTGCCGGATTCGAGGTTCGAGACGTACACTACTCCCATTACGGAAGAATGTGTCCGATCGAGACACCAGAAGGTCCTAACATCGGTCTGATCAACTCCCTGGCAAGCTATGCAAAGATCAACGAATATGGCTTTATTGAAGCGCCTTACCGTAAGATCGACAAAACCGATCCGGAAAACCCGCGCGTAACCAATGAAGTTGTATATATGACAGCGGATGAAGAAGATAACTACCATGTGGCGCAGGCAAACTCCGAATTGGACGAGGAAGGACATTTCGTAAATGCCAACGTATCCGGTCGTTATCTGGATGAAACATCCGAATATCCGAAGACAGTTTTCGAGTACATGGACGTATCCCCTCAGATGGTATTCTCCGTCGCGACTGCACTGATTCCGTTCCTGCAGAACGACGACGCGAACCGTGCGCTGATGGGTTCCAACATGCAGCGTCAGGCAGTGCCGCTTCTGACAACCGAGGCTCCCGTAGTCGGAACTGGTATCGAAGTAAAGGCAGCCGTTGACTCCGGTGTCTGCGTTGTTGCAAAGAAGTCCGGTACCATCGATTATGTATGCTCCAATCTGATCCGTATGACGGCAGATGACGGCGAGAAGATCGAATACCACCTGACCAAGTTCTCCAGAAGTAACCAGTCCAACTGCTACAACCAGAGACCGATCGTATTTAAAGGCAACCACGTTGAAGCAGGACAGGTAATTGCAGACGGTCCTTCTACATCCGAAGGCGAGCTTGCCCTTGGTAAGAACCCTCTGATCGGGTTCATGACCTGGGAAGGTTATAACTACGAGGACGCTGTACTGCTGAGTGAACGTCTGGTTATGGATGATGTTTATACCTCCATCCATATTGAAGAATATGAAGCAGAAGCCCGTGATACGAAGCTCGGACCGGAAGAAATCACAAGAGATGTTCCCGGTGTCAGCGACGAAGCGCTCAAGGATCTGGATGACAGAGGTATTATCCGTGTCGGCGCTGAGGTTCGTGCCGGAGATATTCTGGTCGGCAAGGTAACTCCTAAGGGAGAAACCGAGCTGACAGCTGAGGAGCGCCTGCTGCGTGCGATCTTCGGTGAAAAAGCGCGTGAGGTGCGTGATACCTCTCTGAAGGTACCTCACGGTGAATATGGTATTATTGTAGATGCCAAAGTATTTACAAGAGAGAATGGCGATGAGCTGTCTCCCGGTGTAAATCAGGCGGTTCGTATCTATATCGCACAGAAGAGAAAGATCTCTGTCGGCGATAAGATGGCAGGCCGTCATGGTAATAAGGGTGTCGTTTCCCGTGTACTGCCTGTAGAAGATATGCCGTACCTGCCCAACGGTCGTCCGCTGGACATCGTACTGAATCCTCTGGGCGTACCTTCCCGTATGAATATCGGTCAGGTCCTTGAGATTCACCTCTCTCTGGCTGCAAAAGCCCTCGGCTTTAACGTAGCAACCCCGATCTTCAACGGCGCAAACGAAAAAGATATTCAGGATACCCTGGAACTGGCAAACGATTATGTAAACCTGGAATGGGATGAATTCAAAGAGAAACATGGCGAAGAGCTGCTTCCTGAGGTTCTGGATTATCTGTATGAAAACCGCGATCACAGAAAGCTCTGGAAGGGTGTTCCGATCTCTAAGGAAGGTAAGGTAAGACTGCGGGATGGCCGTACCGGCGAAGAATTCGACAGCATGGTAACCATCGGTCACATGCATTACCTGAAGCTGCACCATCTGGTAGACGATAAGATCCATGCACGTTCTACCGGTCCTTACTCTCTGGTAACACAGCAGCCTCTGGGTGGTAAAGCTCAGTTCGGTGGCCAGCGTTTCGGTGAGATGGAGGTTTGGGCACTGGAAGCATACGGTGCATCCTACACCCTGCAGGAGATCCTGACTGTGAAGTCTGATGACGTAGTAGGACGTGTCAAGACCTACGAAGCGATCATCAAGGGCGACAACATCCCTGAACCCGGTATTCCGGAATCCTTCAAGGTACTGCTCAAAGAGCTGCAGTCCCTCGGCCTGGATGTCAGAGTGCTGCGTGAGGATAATACAGAAGTTGAGATCATGGAAACTGTCGATTACAGCGATACGGATTACCGCTATGAGATGGAAGGAGATTCCAAGGGCTACAACTACAACGAAGAAGAAAATCTGGGCAAGATGGGTTATCAGAAGCAGGAATTCGACTCCGAGAAACAGGAGCTGGTGAACGCAGATGATGATTACACCGAAGATGCAGCAGAGGACGGATTTGAGGAATCTTTTGACGAAGAGTAAGCCGAATCGAAGATATGTAAAGGAGTGCCAAGATGTCTGAAACAAAAAACGAAGTTTATCAGCCGATGACGTTTGATGCGATCAAGATCGGACTTGCGTCCCCGGAGAAGATTCGTGAGTGGTCCAGAGGCGAGGTAACAAAGCCTGAGACGATCAACTACAGAACACTCAAGCCCGAGCGGGACGGTCTGTTCTGTGAGCGGATTTTCGGACCCAGCAAGGACTGGGAGTGCCACTGCGGCAAATATAAAAAGATCAGATATAAAGGCGTTGTCTGCGACCGCTGTGGTGTTGAAGTAACCAAGTCCAGCGTCCGCAGAGAGCGTATGGGACATATTGAACTGGCAGCGCCGGTTTCCCATATCTGGTATTTCAAGGGAATTCCGAGCCGGATGGGACTGATCCTGGATCTGTCCCCCCGTGTTCTGGAGAAGGTGCTTTACTTTGCTTCCTATATCGTACTGGACAAGGGCGACACCAATCTGGAATATAAGCAGGTTCTTTCCGAGAAAGAATACCAGGATGCAAGAGAAACCTGGGGCAACCGTTTCCGTGTCGGCATGGGTGCAGAATCCATTAAGGAGCTGCTGCAGGCCATCGACCTGGAAACCGAAGCGGTTGAGCTGAAAAATGAACTGGTGGATGCAAGCGGACAGAAGCGTGCGAGAATCATCAAGCGTCTGGAAGTTGTAGAAGCGTTCCGTGAGTCCGGCAACCGCCCTGAATGGATGATTCTGGATGCCGTACCGGTAATCCCTCCGGATCTGCGCCCGATGGTACAGCTGGACGGCGGACGTTTTGCAACGTCTGACTTAAATGACCTGTACAGAAGAATCATCAACCGTAACAACCGTCTGAAGAGACTGCTGGAGCTGGGGGCTCCGGATATCATCGTTCGCAACGAGAAGAGAATGCTGCAGGAAGCGGTAGACGCTCTGATCGATAACGGCAGAAGAGGCCGTCCGGTAACCGGCCCCGGTAACCGTGCACTGAAATCACTGTCTGACATGCTGAAAGGTAAATCCGGTCGTTTCCGTCAGAACCTGTTAGGAAAGCGTGTTGACTATTCCGGACGTTCCGTTATCGTCGTTGGTCCCGAACTGAAAATTTATCAGTGCGGTCTTCCGAAGGAAATGGCAATCGAGCTGTTCAAGCCTTTCGTAATGAAGGAGTTGGTAAGCAGAGGCATTTCCCAGAACATCAAAAATGCGAAGAAGCTGGTAGAACGGCTGGATACGCAGGTTTGGGACGTTCTGGAAGATGTCATCAAAGAGCATCCGGTTATGCTGAACCGTGCACCTACACTGCACAGACTGGGTATCCAGGCATTTGAGCCGATCCTTGTAGAAGGTAAGGCGATCAAGCTGCATCCCCTTGTTTGTACCGCGTTCAACGCCGACTTCGATGGTGACCAGATGGCTGTACACCTTCCGCTTTCTCAGGAAGCACAGGCAGAGTGCCGTTTCATGCTGCTGTCTCCCAACAACCTGTTGAAGCCTTCCGATGGCGGACCAGTAGCCGTACCTTCCCAGGATATGGTCCTTGGTATTTATTACCTGACCCAGGAACGTCCCGGTTCTGTCGGCGAAGGAAAATACTTCAAGAGCGTAAACGAAGCCATTCTGGCTTATGAAAATAAAGCCTGCACCCTGCATTCCCGTATCCATGTCCGCATGAGCAAGGTCAATGCAGAGGGCGAGACCGTAACAGGATTCGTAGAATCCACACTGGGCAGATTTATCTTCAACGAGATCCTGCCTCAGGATCTGGGCTATGTAGACCGTACCCAGCCGGAAAACCTCTTAAAGCTGGAGGTTGACTTCCATGTTGGTAAGAAGCAGTTAAAGCAGATTCTGGAAAAAGTAATCAATACCCACGGCGCTTCCAAGACCGCAGAGGTTCTGGATGACGTTAAGGCAATCGGTTACAAGTATTCCACCAGAGCTGCGATGACCGTATCCATTTCCGATATGACTGTGCCTGCACAGAAGGCAGAGATGCTGGCTGAGGCTCAGAAGACTGTAGATAAGATCGGCAGAAACTTCCGCCGTGGTCTGATCACAGAAGAAGAGCGTTACCGTGCCGTTGTCGAGACCTGGCAGGAAACCGATAAAGAGCTGACCGACGTGCTGTTAAAGGGTCTGGATAAATACAACAACATCTTCATGATGGCGGACTCCGGTGCCCGTGGTTCCAACCAGCAGATCAAGCAGCTGGCAGGTATGCGTGGTCTGATGGCGGATACAACCGGTCGTACGATCGAGCTGCCCATCAAGTCCAACTTCCGTGAAGGCCTGGACGTACTGGAATACTTCATGTCTGCCCATGGCGCACGAAAAGGTATGTCCGATACCGCTCTGCGTACTGCGGACTCCGGTTATCTGACCCGTCGAATGGTAGACGTATCCCAGGAGCTGATCATCCGTGAGATCGATTGTGCAGAAGGCAAGGATAAGATTCCGGGCATGTCTGTAAAAGCGTTCATGGACGGCAAGGAAACCATCGAAGGCTTAAAAGACAGAATTACTGGACGTTATTCCTGTGAAGACATTTATGATAAGGACGGCGAGCTGATCGTCGGTGCGAACCACATGATCACACCCGGCCGTGCAAAACGGATTATGGAAACAGGTGTCAATAAGAAGGGCGAGCCTGTGGAGGAAGTGAAGATCCGTACCATCCTGACCTGTCGTTCCAAGAGCGGTATCTGTGCAAAGTGCTACGGCGCGAACATGGCGACCGGCGAAGCGGTACAGGTTGGTGAAGCAGTTGGTATTATCGCAGCGCAGTCTATCGGTGAGCCCGGTACACAGCTGACGATGCGTACCTTCCACTCCGGCGGTGTCGCTGGTGACGATATCACACAGGGTCTTCCCCGTGTCGAGGAGCTTTTCGAAGCAAGAAAGCCGAAGGGCCTTGCGATTATCGCAGAGTTCGGCGGAACTGCTGTCATCAAGGATACCAAGAAGAAGCGGGAAATTATCATTACCAATAAGGAAACCGGCGAGAGCAAGACTTACCTGATCCCTTACGGTTCCCGTATCAAGGTTGTTGACGGTCAGGAATTAGAGGCCGGCGATGAGCTGACAGAGGGTTCTGTAAACCCGCACGATCTGTTAAAGATCAAGGGTATCCGCGCCGTTCAGGATTACATGCTCCGTGAAGTACAGCGTGTATACCGTCTGCAGGGTGTAGATATCTGTGATAAGCATATCGAGGTTATCGTTCGTCAGATGCTGAAGAAGATCCGCATCGAGGAAAGCGGCGATACCGAATATCTGCCCGGCACAATGGTTGACGTTCTGGATTACGAGGACTTAAACGAAGAGCTGATCGCAGCCGGCAAGAAGCCTGCTGAGGGCAAACAGGTAATGCTCGGTATTACCAAGGCTGCTCTGGCAACCAACTCCTTCCTGTCTGCCGCATCCTTCCAGGAAACCACGAAGGTTCTGACGGAAGCAGCGATCAAGGGTAAGGCTGATCCACTGATCGGTCTGAAGGAAAACGTTATTATCGGTAAGCTGATTCCTGCCGGTACCGGTATGAAACGTTACCGCAATGTCAAGTTAAACACGGATGCGATGATTGCCGCTGAGGAAGCAGAGCGCGCAGCCAGAGCAGAAGAGGAAGCGAGACTTGCTGCAGAAGCTACAGCAGCGGAAAAGAAATCCAAAGAGGATGACGAGCTGCTGGAAGAAACCACTGATGAAGATGTAACCGATGAAGAACTTCCCGAAGCGGAAGCGATCCTGGACGAGGACATCGACGAAGAACTGGACGAGGAAGCCGAAGCAGAAGAAAACGGCGAGGAGTAATCTGACCCGGGTGTTCCATTCAACAATAAAAAGTACACCTTGCAAAAATGCCGGTGTCGTACACAATAGAATGCACGCTCCGCGAACATTCTATTGTTACAAATGAAGAAACAGAGCAGGCGGATGTTCCTCAAAATGAGCATCCGCCTGTTTTCTTATCGTATAGGAAACTTCGTTTCCATACGATAAGAAACGCTCCGCGCGGATCGCACTGCAGCGGAATGGAAGAATGTCGCTTGCGCGACCCGCCGCAGGCGGAGAATCCTGCTTCGGAGGATTCTTTTTTATGTGCATGTCTGGCGGTGTGTTTGTGCTTACCCTTCAGCAAATCCGGAAAGCGATTTTTCCTGCCGTTTCTTTGCCGGAAAATCCCGCAAAAAAGTAGAAAAACCGCTTGACACGGCAATTAAAAGCACTTATACTAGGAGAGCATGCATTGGGAGAGGATTTTATTTTGATGCGCGAAAATTGCTGTAAAACAGCGGTTTTATCCTGATAGAACCGCAGGTTGAGTGTAGCTTGTCCCTGGACATAGTTACGCATAGCTACGCATGAAAGAAAACCTTTGCTATGTATGAATAAGACCGGAGAACCGGTCAAGAATAGAGCAAGAGAGAAAAATCGCAGGAGGTGAAACAGAATGCCAACATTTAACCAGTTAGTAAGAAAAGGACGTCAGACATCTGTAAAGAAGTCTACAGCACCGGCTCTGCAGAGAGGTTACAACTCCCTTCACAAGAAGGCAACCGATACCTCTTCCCCGCAGAAGAGAGGCGTGTGCACAGCTGTTAAGACAGCGACTCCTAAAAAGCCTAACTCCGCTCTTAGAAAGATCGCCAGAGTACGTCTTTCCAACGGAATCGAAGTAACCAGCTACATTCCCGGTGAAGGCCACAATCTGCAGGAGCACTCCGTTGTTCTGATCAGAGGCGGACGTGTTAAGGACTTACCTGGTACCAGATACCACATCATCAGAGGTACCCTGGATACCGCAGGCGTTGCAAACAGACGTCAGGCAAGATCCAAATACGGCGCTAAGAGACCTAAAGCCGCTAAGAAATAATCCGCGGTAGCTGGAAGTACCACAAACGGAAACTAATTTTAAGTGTTGGAATTCTTATGCAGAGAAATCTGCAGTTCGCTTACGCGATGAGATAGACCGCACGAACACATTAGATGACACATGTGAGTACCGATGAATTAATTGAGATGATTAAGGAGGGAAGAAACGTGCCACGTAAAGGACATATTCAGAAAAGAGACGTATTAGCAGATCCTTTATACAACGACAAGGTTGTAACCAAGCTGATCAATAACATCATGCTGGATGGTAAGAGAGGCGTTGCACAGAAGATTGTATACGGCGCATTTGCAAGAGTAGAAGAAAAAGCCGGCAAACCGGCTCTGGAAGTATTTGAAGAGGCAATGAACAACATCATGCCTGTTCTGGAAGTCAAAGCAAGACGTATCGGCGGCGCAACCTATCAGGTGCCGATCGAAGTCAGAGCTGACAGACGTCAGGCTCTTGGTCTTCGCTGGCTGACCATGTTCTCCCGCAAAAGAGGCGAGAAGACCATGGAAGAGAGACTGGCTAACGAGATCCTGGATGCATCGAACAATACCGGTGCTTCCGTGAAGAGAAAAGAAGACGTTCATAAGATGGCTGAAGCGAACAAGGCATTCTCTCATTACAGATTCTAATCGAATCTGTAATGCAGAAGAGCGTTGCAGTTGCTTCTGGCTGATTCAATTAGGAGGAAAAACCTTTGGCTGGAAGAGAATATCCCTTAGAGAGAACCAGAAATATCGGTATTATGGCTCACATCGATGCTGGTAAAACTACCACCACCGAGCGTATCCTGTATTATACCGGTGTTAACTATAAAATTGGTGATACTCATGAAGGTACTGCAACCATGGACTGGATGGCTCAGGAGCAGGAGAGAGGTATTACAATTACTTCTGCTGCTACCACCTGTCACTGGACCTTGCAGGAAAATTGCAAAGCAAAGCCCGGCGCAGAAGAGTGTCGTATCAATATCATTGATACCCCTGGACACGTTGACTTCACAGTAGAAGTTGAGCGTTCCCTGCGTGTACTGGACGGCGCTGTCGGCGTGTTCTGTGCAAAGGGCGGTGTAGAACCTCAGTCTGAGAACGTATGGCGTCAGGCTGATACCTACAATGTACCCCGTATGGCATTCATCAATAAGATGGATATCCTGGGTGCAAACTTTTATGGCGCAGTAGAGCAGATCAAAACCCGTCTGGGCAAGAACGCAATCTGTGTTCAGCTGCCCATCGGTAAAGAAGAAGACTTTAAAGGTCTGATCGATCTGTTCGAAATGAAAGCCTACATCTACAATGACGATAAGGGCGATGATATTTCTATCGTTGATATCCCGGAAGATATGAAGGATGAAGCTGAGCTGTATCGTTCTGAGATGGTAGAGAAGATCTGCGAGCTGGATGACGATCTGATGATGGCTTATCTGGAAGGTGAGGAGCCCTCTGTTGACGAGCTGAAAGCAGCTCTGAGAAAAGGCACCTGCGAATGTACCGCTGTTCCGGTATGCTGCGGAAGCGCATACAAGAACAAGGGCGTACAGAAGCTTCTGGATGCAATCGTAGAGTATATGCCTTCTCCTCTTGATATCCCTCCGATTAAAGGTGTGGATCTGGAAGGCAACGAGGTTGTCAGACATTCTTCTGATGATGAGCCGTTTTCTGCTCTGGCATTCAAGATCATGACAGACCCCTTCGTAGGTAAGCTTGCTTACTTCCGTGTGTATTCCGGTACTATGAACGCTGGTTCTTATGTGCTGAATGCAACAAAAGATAAAAAGGAACGTGTTGGACGTATCCTGCAGATGCATGCAAACAAGAGAATGGAGCTGGAAAAGGTTTATTCCGGTGATATCGCTGCTGCAGTAGGCTTCAAGTTTACTACAACCGGTGATACCATCTGTGATGAGCAGCATCCGGTAATCCTGGAGTCCATGGAATTCCCTGAACCCGTTATTGAGCTGGCAATCGAGCCTAAGACCAAAGCAGGTCAGGATAAGATGGGCATTGCTCTTGCAAAGCTTGCAGAAGAAGATCCTACCTTCCGTCAGCATACCGATCAGGAGACAGGCCAGACCATCATCGCCGGCATGGGCGAGCTGCATCTGGAGATCATCGTAGACCGTCTGCTGCGTGAATTCAAGGTAGAGGCTAATGTAGGTGCTCCTCAGGTTGCTTACAAAGAGACCTTCACCAAGGCCGTTGATGTGGACAGCAAGTATGCGAAGCAGTCCGGTGGTCGTGGTCAGTATGGTCACTGTAAAGTTAAGTTCGAGCCTATGGATCCTAACGGCGAGGAAACCTTCAAGTTCGAGTCCACCGTTGTCGGCGGCGCGATCCCGAAGGAATATATCCCTGCTGTAGGCGAAGGTATCGAAGAGGCTACAAAGGCTGGTATTCTGGGTGGCTTCCCGGTTCTGGGTGTACATGCAAATGTATACGACGGTTCCTACCATGAAGTCGACTCCTCTGAAATGGCATTCCACATCGCTGGTTCCCTTGCATTCAAGGAAGCTATGCAGAAGGGTAATCCGGTTCTGCTGGAGCCTATCATGAAGGTTGAAGTAACCATGCCTGAAGAATACATGGGTGATGTAATCGGTGATATCAACTCCCGCCGCGGACGTATCGAAGGTATGGACGATATCGGCGGCGGCAAGATGGTAAAAGCTTATGTACCGCTTGCTGAAATGTTCGGTTACTCCACAGACCTGCGTTCCAAGACTCAGGGTCGTGGCAACTACTCCATGTTCTTTGAAAAGTACGAACAGGTTCCGAAGAACGTGCAGGAGAAGGTACTGGCAGCAAAAGCAAAATAATCTGATTTGCTGTTGCAGTTCACTCGTATCTTCCCAGGTACAGGTTTCATGTCCGCATGAGAAACTGTGCAGAGGAAGAAGTTTACACCGCGAAATTGTACTTGAAAATCCAGCTATTATCGAATATAATCAATAATAGCTGGTTCAAATTAAAACTAACTCACTGAATTAAGGAGGATTACAAGAAATGGCTAAAGCTAAATTTGAAAGAACAAAGCCCCATTGTAACATTGGTACCATCGGCCACGTTGACCATGGTAAAACAACTCTGACTGCTGCTATTACTAAGGTTCTTCATGAGAGACTGGGCACCGGCGAAACCGTTGCTTTCGATAATATCGATAAGGCTCCCGAAGAAAGAGAACGTGGTATCACCATTTCTACCGCTCACGTTGAATACGAGACCGAGAAGAGACATTACGCACACGTTGACTGCCCTGGACATGCTGACTACGTTAAGAACATGATCACTGGTGCAGCTCAGATGGACGGCGCTATCCTGGTTGTAGCTGCAACTGATGGTGTTATGGCTCAGACCAAAGAGCACATCCTGCTGTCCCGTCAGGTAGGCGTTCCTTACATTGTTGTTTTCCTGAACAAGTGCGATATGGTAGACGACGAGGAACTGCTTGAGCTGGTTGAGATGGAAGTTACCGAGCAGCTGGAAGAGTACGATTTCCATGACTGCCCGATCATCAGAGGTTCTGCTCTGAAGGCTCTGGAAGATCCTAACAGCGAGTGGGGCGACAAGATCCTTGAGCTGATGCACACTGTTGACGAGTACATTCCGGATCCTAAGCGTGACACCGACAAGCCTTTCCTGATGCCTGTCGAGGACGTATTCACCATCACAGGTCGTGGTACTGTTGCTACCGGCCGTGTTGAGAGAGGCGTTCTGCATCTGAATGATGAAGTAGAAATCGTTGGTATCAAAGAAGAGACCAAGAAGACTGTTGTAACCGGTATCGAAATGTTCCGTAAGATGCTGGATGAGGCACAGGCTGGTGATAACATCGGCGCTCTGCTGCGTGGTATTCAGAGAACTGAAATCGAAAGAGGACAGGTTCTGGCAAAACCCGGCACTGTTACCTGCCACCACAAATTCACCGCTCAGGTTTACGTTCTGACCAAGGATGAAGGCGGCCGTCATACACCTTTCTTCAACAACTACAGACCTCAGTTCTACTTCCGTACAACTGACGTTACCGGCGTTTGCGAACTGCCTGCTGGCACAGAGATGTGCATGCCTGGTGATAACGTAGAGATGACCATCGAACTGATCCATCCCGTAGCTATGGAGCAGGGTCTTACCTTCGCTATCCGTGAAGGCGGCAGAACCGTTGGTTCCGGCCGTGTAGTTTCCATCATCGAGTAATTCGAACATAGGAAATTAAATTTTAAATATTGTGCTCAAGCGTAAGATGCCCGTAGAACTTCGGTTCTACGGGTTTTTCTGTTCCACAGTTCACTTGAAACATTCTATTGTCATGAATCGCATCTTCGATGCTTTCCGCTGCTTTGCAGCTCTTTTTACTCATAAAATGGCGCGTGAATTTCCAACACCGCATATTGACGTGCCTGTTTGCAGGGTGGTATAATTCATTACATATGGACTGATATCGCAAAAGGAGATGTGAGAATACAGATGCAGGGAAGAACACACAACTGCGGCCAGCTCAGACTGGAAAACGCAGGAGAAAAAGTAACTCTGGTCGGATGGTTTGAGAACATCCGTAAGGTGAGCAAAAACCTCGGATTTGTTATCCTGAGAGATTTTTATGGAACGACACAGATCGTCGTTGAAACAGAAGATCTGATGGAGCAGTTTTCTGCAATCAATACAGAGTCTACCATTGAAGTAACAGGAACCGTGCGAGAGCGCAGCTCGAAGAACCCGAAGCTGGCAACCGGGGATATTGAAGTAGTTCCCGAAACCGTTAAGGTACTGGGCAAATGCCAGTATCAGGAGCTTCCGTTCCAGATTAACCGTTCGAAAGAAGCAGATGAAAATACAAGACTGAAATACCGTTATTTGGATCTCAGAAATCCGGAGGTAAAATCCAAGATCGTATTGAGAAGCAAGATTGTAGCAGATCTTCGTTCCGCAATGGTTGCCCATGATTTCATGGAAATTACAACGCCGATCCTGACCTGCTCTTCTCCGGAGGGTGCAAGAGATTATCTGGTTCCTGCCAGAAAGCATCCGGGTAAGTTCTACGCGCTGCCCCAGGCTCCGCAGCAGTTCAAGCAGCTGCTGATGGCTTCTGGCTTTGACCGTTATTTCCAGATTGCTCCCTGTTTCAGAGACGAGGATGCGAGAGCAGACCGTTCTCCGGGTGAATTCTATCAGTTGGATATGGAAATGGCATTTGCCAATCAGGAAGATGTCTTTGCTGTTCTGGAAGACGTTCTTCCTCCGATTTTTGCAAAGTATGGTATTTATCATGAAGCCTCTACCGCTCCCTTCAAACGGATTCCCTACAGAGAGGCCATGGAGAAATACGGCTCCGATAAACCAGATCTGAGAATCAGCCTGCTGGTTCAGGATGCGACAGAAGCTCTGGCAGACTGCGGCTTTGAACCCTTTGCAGGCAAGACGGTAAAGGCTGTCGTAGCGCCTGATTTCAAGGGTACCAGAAAGCAGATTGATAAGATGTGCGCAGAAGTAGAAGTGATCAGCGGTCAGAAGGCATACTGGTTTAAGATGGATGAAAACGGTGAGCTGGCTGGTGGTATTGCGAAGTTCTTGCAGGAAAAGAAGGACGCTGTTATAGAAGCTCTCGGCTTAAAGAATGGTGACTTTGTAGCACTGAGTGCAGGTACCCTGGGCGCAGCACAGAAGACTGCAGGTGTTATTCGCAAGCTGGTTGGCACATCCTTCGATGGCTATATGAAAAAAGAATGCTATGAGTTCTGTTGGGTTGTTGATTTCCCGATGTACGAAATCGGCGAAGAGTCCGGCGAACTGGAATTTTGCCACAATCCTTTCTCCATGCCCCAGGGCGGCGTAGAAGCGCTGGAGAATCAGGATCCGCTGGAAATTCTGGCATATCAGTACGATCTGGTCTGCAACGGAATTGAGTTGTCTTCCGGTGCGGTGCGTAACCACGATCCTGAGATCATGGTAAAAGCGTTCGAGCTGGTTGGACTGGGCGAAGAAGATGTGAAAGCGAAATTCCCTGCTATGTACAATGCATTTTGCTACGGCGCACCGCCGCATGCAGGGATTGCTCCCGGCGTAGACCGTATGGTTATGCTGATTGCAGGCGAAGACAGCATCCGCGAGATTATTCCGTTCCCGATGAACAAGAATGCTCAGGACGTTATGATGGGCGCTCCTGCAGAGGTAGACGAGAAGCAGCTGAGAGAGGTTCATATCAAGATCAGCGCTCCGGAGAAGCAGTAAGTAAGAAAACAATAGAATGCACGCTCTGCGAGCATTCTATTGTCATGAATAAAAACGTGCGGAACACTTTCAGATCGAAGGTGTTTCGCACGTTTTGTTGTTTCGGACAATAGAATATTTGCAGAGCATGCATCATTCTATTGCCTGAGAAAATAGAATATTCGCAGGGATTGGGATCAGCCGTAGCTGATAACAACCTTATGCCTGCGTGCCAAAGCAATGCGGAAGCAGCAAAACTCTGAAATGGCACAGAGTTTATCGGCAAGGCTGATTAACCATGCCTCCCGGCTTTCGGGAAGAGGTCCAAGCGGAAACATGTGGGACAGGATCGCCTGTCGCTCTTTGTCGGAAATCAGGAAATGCCTTTCGCTGGTGCTGGCGGCCACTCTGGGATGATAGTAGGCCTGTATTTCCCCTTTGGGAAGCTTATCTTTGAAATCGTAAACACAGAAGTCATGAAGAAGTCCGGCCCGGGCAGCTGTTTGGGCATCCCATCCGAGCTTTCTGGCAATGAGCCAGGAGATATAAGAAACGTTCAGACTGTGCATGAAGCGGGTTGTCTGAAAATGCTGCTTATACCGTTGAAGCTTTTTGAATTCGGGATTGTCCAGAATGCTCTGCACCAGACCGCGGTACTCGGCGCTGATATCATCCGCAACTGTAATCTCCATCGGCTGTCACATCCTTTCCGGCGGGAACGAGTACGGATTTTCCGTGGTTTAAAAAGCGGAGAACCGTTGTTCCTCCTGCTTTTAAGTATACTGCACCAGGAGTGAAAAACAAGTGGAAAAGACTGGATTTCACGAAGATTTCATAAACGGTGCGGGGAAAACTGTAACTGCTGAAATTTTCTTTTACATGGAATCAGAGCCTTCCGACAAGCAGATTTTGTACTTGTCGAAAGGCTCTGAGGAAATTTTAATATTTCATAGAAATATTCTGGCTGACGAGCCCGTGCCACACCACGCTGCCGGAAGAAAGCGTTGCGGGAACGTTGATCAGGCGCTGATTTTCGGAGCCGCGGAATGCAAGGCTGATGTTTTTCTGAGCCTCGATAAATTCCCCATCAACGAGGACATCGAGCAGGGAAAGCATCTCATCCGTGCATTCGCACCGAGCACGGCTTTCGGACAAAAGATCTGATTCCAGGGTGTAGCCGGTATAGCACCAGATTGTTTTACCGGGATACTGCGCACGGACTTTTTTCAGGAAAGGGACAAGTGCCCGCTGGTTATCCGGTTCAAACGGTTCTCCGCCCAGCAGGGACAGTCCGTCGATATAATCTGGGGAAAGCAGCGTAAGCAGTTTGCTTTGCGCTTGTTCATCGAATGGGGAGCCGTAGGAAAAGCTCCAGGTTTCCGGGTTGAAACAGTTATGGCAGTGATGAGTGCAGCCGGAGACGAAAAGGGAAACCCGCACGCCCTCTCCGTTTGCAATATCACAGTTTTTGATTGTACCGTAGTTCATTATAGATGAAGCACCCTCTCTTTAATTTCCTGCGTCCGTCCCTGATTCCAGAACTGAGTGCCAATATAGCCGCAGGTACGCCTTGCAACGTTTAATTTGTTCTGATCGGTGCAGCCGCATTTCGGACATTTCCAAATGAGCTTTTTGTGTTCATCCTCAACGATCTGAATTTCGCCGGTATAACCGCATTCCTGGCAATAGTCGCTCTTGGTGTTTAACTCTGCGTACATGATGTTGTCATAGATAAAGCGCATGACCTGAATGACAGCCGGGATGTTGTCCTGCATATCGGGAACCTCCACATAGCTGATCGCTCCGCCGGTGGAAAGCGCCTGGAACTGGGACTCGAATTTCAGCTTGGAAAAAGCGTCGATTGGCTCGGTAACGTGCACATGGTAGCTGTTGGTGATATAGTTCTTGTCCGTTATGCCCTCGATGATGCCGAAACGCTTCTGCAGGCATTTGGCGAACTTGTAGGTTGTACTCTCGATCGGAGAACCGTAAATGGAGAACGCGATATTGGTTTCCCGTTTCCATTTGTTGCAGGCATCGTTCATGTGCTGCATGACTTCCAGTGCGAACGGGGTCGCTTCCGGATCGGTGTGGGATTTGCCGGTCATGTATTTGACACATTCGTACAGACCAGCATAGCCAAGGGAAATCGTGGAGTAGCCGCCGTAGAGCAGCTTGTCGATCGTTTCGCCTTTTTTGAGACGGGCAAGAGCACCGTACTGCCAGAGGATCGGGGCAGCGTCAGATAAAGTACCCTCTAAACGCTTATGGCGAAGCATCAGGGCGCGATAGCACAAATCAAGACGCTCGTCGAAAATTTCCCAGAATTTCTTGAAATCCCCGCCGGAGGAAAGTGCGACGTCAGGTAGGTTGATGGTTACGACGCCCTGGTTGAAGCGGCCGTAGAATTTGTAATTGCCGTTTTCATCCTTCCAGGGACTCAGGCAGCTGCGGCAGCCCATAACGGGGAAGCAGTTGCCTTCTTTTAATTCTTTCATTTTCTTTTCAGAAATATAATCAGGAACCAGACGCCTTGCGGTGCATTTTGCTGCGAGCTGTGTCAGGTAGAAGTATTCGGAGTTCTCTTCCACGTTGTCGTCTTCGAGCACATAGATCAGCTTGGGGAACGCGGGAGTAATCCATACGCCTGCTTCGTTCTTGACGCCCTGATAGCGCTGTTTTAAGGTTTCTTCGATAATCAGTGCGAGATCCTTTTTTTCCTGCGCATTTTTTGCCTCATTCAGATACATGAAGACCGTCAAAAACGGTGCCTGGCCGTTTGTGGTCATCAGGGTGATGATCTGGTACTGAATGGTCTGTACGCCCTTGGTGATCTCACGGTGCAGACGGGTTTCCACGATATCGTTGAGCTGTTCAGGAGTCGCCTGGGTGTTGAGAATTTTCATTTCTTCGGCAACTTCGGTGCGGATCTTTTCCCGGGAAACCTGTACGAAAGGCGCGAGGTGTGCGAGAGAAATACTCTGTCCGCCGTACTGGTTGCTTGCCACCTGCGCGATGATCTGAGTCGCGATGTTGCAGGCTGTGGAAAAGCTGTGGGGCTTTTCAATTTTGGTTTCGCTGATGACGGTGCCGTTCTGCAGCATATCCTCGAGGTTTACGAGGTCGCAGTTGTGCATGTGCTGTGCGAAGTAGTCGGAATCGTGGAAATGGATCAGCCCCTTCTGGTCAGCCTCTACGATGTCGGAAGGCAGTAAAAGGCGCTGGGTTAAGTCACGGCTGACTTCACCTGCCATGTAGTCACGCTGTACGCTGTTGACCGTAGGGTTTTTGTTGGAATTTTCCTGTTTGGCCTCTTCGTTGTTGCATTCGATCAGCGAAAGGATCCGGGTATCCGTGGTGTTGGATTTGCGGATCAGAGAGCGCTGATAGCGGTACTGGACATAGTGCTTTGCGAGGTCGAAAGCGCCGGTTGCCATGATCTGGTTTTCTACCATATCCTGTACTTCTTCTACGGATACAGCGCGTCCGATCTTGTTGCATTTATATTCGACGTAGTCTGCAATATCGTGAATCTGTTCCGGAGAAAGTCTGGTTCCTTCCTCAGAGTTGTTGGCCTTTGTGATGGCCGCCACAATTTTTTCGGAATCGAAAGTGGCTTCAGAGCCGTTCCTCTTGATGATTTTCATAGTCTCCCTCTCCTTTTTCGTGCAAAAATCTCGGAAAACGGAGTAAATGACAGTTTCTCGAGATTTAACATAAAATCTGACATGCTCCGGCAGTGTTCTTCTACTGTGGAGTGCAAGCATTATTATATAACCGAAGTCCTGATAAAATAGTTGCACAAGCAACAAATATAGGATATAATACAAAATATAGTGGTTTGCACAAAAATAGACTACATGATGGTGTGAAAATATGGAACAATTTATTGGCTTTTGGGACTTGACAAAAGAACAGCAGGAGCGTTTGGCAGCGGACGGGATGTTGAATATCCGGACGTTTGGAAAGCGCAAGGTGCTGATGAATCAGGACGACGATGCGGACAATGTGGGCGTTATGCTGAGCGGAACCGCCTTTTTGGAGAGTATGAATCAGGAGGGACAGCGACGGATTCTGGATTATTATGAGCCGAAGGAGAGTTTTACACGGAAATGCTTTCCGGATGTGGAGGGCGTATGCTACGTCATTTCGCGTTCCGGCTGCCAGGTCGCTTTTTTGAACGACAGAAAGCTGTCGTCGGCTTATAAAAAATATGAAAAGCGCGGGCAGCTTCTGGAGGAAATTCTGATGGGAACCCAGAAACGTGCGCTGATGCACGCGGATGTGCTGGGGCAGAAGACGCTGCGGCAGAAGCTGATGACGTATTTTCAGTTTTTGAACCGCCGGAAGGGCAGAGATGGTTTTTCTTTGCCGTTTTCCTATACGGACTGCGCGGACTATCTGTTTGTGGATCGCAGCGCGATGATGCGCGAACTGGGACGGATGAAGGAGGAAGGACTGATTCGGACGGAAGGGAAGAAAATCTGGCTGGAGGAGAAAAAACTGCGGTGAAGATATCAGGGAGAAGGGAAGATAAAAAAACAACAGCTATTATAGGTAGAATTCGCAAAGACGTGGGGGCTTATTGGGGCTTTGCTGTCGTGTTTGTTTTGTATGATATTGCAGCGCATGCGATGTTTCATGCGTTCTGTCCCTCCGTGTTTTTATTTGGTCTGCCTTGTCCCGGCTGTGGGATGACGCGGGCGGTGTTCTTTTTTATCACAGGGCAGTTTCAGAGGGGAATGCAGATGAATCCGCTGGGGCTTCTGTGGATTCTATGGGCTGCTTATCTGGTGGTTATGCGGTATGGGTTTGGGAAAAAAGCGAAAGGGCTGATGACGGCTGCGGGCGTGATTGTAGTGCTGATGGTCGCAGTCTATTTGTATCGAATGTATTGCTTCTTCCCCGGAGAGCCGCCGATTAGCTACACATCGGGCAGTCTGGCGGAGCGGCTTATTCCGGGGTATCGGAAGTGGATTCTGGGATTGGTTCGAATGCTGCAGGGGTGAGAGACGCTGCGTTACTCATGACAATAGAATGCTCGCAGAGCGTGCATTCTATTGTTTGCTCCAGCGTCCGGACGCGCCGCAGGGCAGCACCAGTCCGTTGTCTGTAACGGGCAGTCCGATTTCGGATGCTTCGGTGTGTCCGCCGAATTTCGGCGTAATGGCAGTCTGCATCATATAGTTTAAAACAGCAGGCTGTAGACCGGTTGTATAGGAGTTGATCAGGAAAAAGAGCGGGTCATCGGACAGAATCTGAGTTGTCAGTTCGATGAAGGGATAGATGCTCTCTTCAATTTTCCAGATTTCGCCTTTAGGACCTCTGCCGTAGGAGGGAGGATCCATGATGATGCCATCATAGTGGTTGCCGCGGCGGATTTCACGTTCGACAAATTTTACACAGTCATCTACGAGCCAGCGGATCGGAGCATCGGAAAGACCGGAAGCCGCTGCGTTTTCTTTTGCCCAGGTAACCATGCCCTTGGAAGCGTCCACATGGGTGACTGCTGCGCCTGCCTTCGCTGCGGACAGGGTAGCGCCGCCGGTGTAGGCGAACAGATTCAGCACTTTAACCGGGCGGCCAGCGTTGGCAATCAGGTTGCCAAACCAGTCCCAGTTTGTTGCCTGTTCCGGAAACAGACCGGTATGTTTGAAGCTAAACGGCTTTAAACGGAAGGTCAGTTCGCGGTAATGGATGCTCCATTCCTCGGGCAGATTGAAAAATTCCCATTCGCCGCCGCCCTTGGAGCTGCGATGATAATGGCCGTTTTTCTTTTTCCAGCCGGGATTTTTGCGGGGGGTATTCCAGATGACCTGCGGATCGGGACGCACGAGAAGATAATCTCCCCAGCGTTCCAGCTTTTCTCCGCTGGAAGTATCCAGCACTTCATAATCTTTCCATTGATCTGCGATCCACATATTTTCCTCTCATTTCTGCGCACGCTTTTTGCGCATGCCGAGTTTGTGTCAAGTGCGCACAGACACAAATCTCGCGATTGAAAAATTTTATTTTTCAATCTTTATTCTTCATTTTGTAAGTAATATAGTTACAGGAATTATCTGCAAAGTATCCGGGCAAAACTGCGTTTGCGCGTGTATGCACAGGATAATAATACGAGATTATCATACAGGAAGTGCGCCCAAAAAGCAATCATTCTATTGCTGGAGCGTTGCGATGAAAAAAATTGTTACTGTTCACCCACTTAAAATTTCCACATCCGGCATAAATTCAGAAATTCCTCTGCGGAGGACGAAAGGTATTTGTTGCGGTGCCGGATCAGGTATAGGCTGCGGGTCAGGATGTCGGGCGGAAGCGGAAGGGAGACAAGATCTCCGGATTTCAGTGCATCCCGGACGAGAAGCTCCGGTAAAATTGCGATGCCGAGACCGTTTTGGGCGGCGCGGATGAGGGCGAGGGTGCTGACGCTTTCCCAAGCGGGCGCGATCTGGATGCCGCCGGATAAAAAGAGACTTTCGACGATTTCCCTGCCGGCACTGCCCGGTTCGCGTAAAAGGAGGGGGCAGGAAGCAGCGTCGGCGAGGGTGACCGTCCGGTTGGCGGCAAGCGGATGTCCGGGAGCTGCGACCATGCAGAGCGTATCGGCAGAAAAGACCTCTGAAATGATTTCCGGGTGAGTGACAGTGCCTTCGACCAGGGCAAAATCCAGCTGATTGTCGACGACTGCCTGCTCGATTGTGCCGGTATTTTTGACCGTTACATAGATTTTGATTTCCGGGTGCTGTTCCTGATAGGCTTTGACAAGGGAGGGGAGCAGGCAGGTACCGAGAGTGATGCTGGAGCCAATATGGAGCGGGGCATTTGCATCCCAGGCGGGAATTTTATTTTCCATTTCTGAAAAAAGTGACACGATATGGAGTGCATATTCATAGAAGCGGTGCCCGTTTTCCGTCGGGTAAATCCGTCGGGAGAGGCGGTCGAACAGGCGGATATGATAATATTCCTCCAGCTCCTTGATCGCCAGGCTGACGGACGGCTGAGCCAGATGCAGGCTGTTCGATGCGAGGGTGATGCTTTTTTGCTGATATACGGCGACAAAAATTTTCATATGACGCAGAGTCATGGCGGTTCCTCCAAGGTGATCGGGTGAAAAATAAGTGTGATCGTTTATTTTTACGCAGTTATTTGTACCGAAGGTGTCAAAAGGCTGCTCCTGCACAGCTTATATAATAAAAATATTATATATTTTATACTATAATACTATTTTACTTATATTACAAGAAAAGGTATGATAAGAACGATTACAAGAGGCTGTACGATGTTAGAAACAAACAGAAGCAGCGGGCATGCGAAAAAGCGTGCGCAGAAATGAGAGGAAAGCATGAAGGAGAAATGGACGAAGATCCGAAAAGTATTTTTTTCCACGCTGTATTTAAGCACGTTTACGTTCGGCGGCGGATACGTCATCGTCACGCTGATGAAAAAGAAATTTGTAGATGAGCTGCACTGGATCGATGAAGAGGAAATGCTCGATCTGGTGGCGATTGCGCAGTCTGCGCCGGGAGCGATTGCGGTAAACGGTGCAATCGTCGTAGGTTACAAGCTGGCGGGCATCGCAGGGGCACTCGCAGCGATCATCGGAACGATTATTCCGCCGTTTGTGATTTTGTCGGTGATCTTTTATTTTTATGCGGCATTTTCTTCTAATTATATTGTAAAAACGGTGCTGGACGGCATGCAGGCGGGCGTCGGCGCGGTCATTGCGTCGGTTGTCTATGACATGGGCAGCGGCATCGTGGCAGGAAAGCAAAAATCATCCCTCGCAATTATGGCGGCAGCGTTCCTTGCAGTCTGCATTTTTAATGTCAACGTGGTCTATGTCGTGATCTTCTGTATCGCGCTCGGAGTGGTACGGACCCTGATCCAGAAGAGAAAGGAGAAAAAGAGATGATTTACTGGCAGCTTTTTCTGAGCTTTTTGCAGATCGGCATGTTCAGCTTCGGCGGCGGCTATGCAGCGCTTCCGCTGATTCAGGAGCAGGTAGTGACGCAGCATGGGTGGCTGTCGAGATCGGAATTTACCGACCTGATTACAATTTCCCAGATGACGCCCGGACCGATTGCAGTCAATTCCGCGACGTTTGTCGGCATCCGGCTGGCAGGCTTTTTGGGAGCACTGGCGGCGACATTTGGCTGTATTTTGCCGTCGTGCATCCTGGTAACGGTGCTGTCCTGTCTTTATTTAAAATACCGTAAAATGAGCATGCTGCAGGGCGTGCTGGAAACGCTGCGTCCGGCAGTTGTGTCGATGATCGCGGCGGCAGGCGTATCGATCCTGATCACTGCGTTCTGGAACGACGCGGTGAGCTTTATGTCGACGAAGTGGGATTCGATCGTGATTTTTGTTGTCGCAGTATGGCTGTTAAAAAAGAAAAACTGGAATCCGATTCTTGTGATGGTGCTGAGCGGTTTTGCAAAGCTGGCAGTGCAGGGTGTGCTTGCGCTGGTTGGCATAGTATGATAAGGTAGGAATAGAACAAAGCATCCGGATGCGCGGAGGCGGAGGCACAGTAAAATGCTATTCAAAGTGCGCAGTCAACAATAGAATGCGCGCTCTGCGAGCATTCTATTGTCATGAATAAACGCCGTCGGTCTAGGAACGCGGCAGAAAAGAGGGACGTATGGAGTATCGTGTAAAAACAATATTAAATAAGGAAGAAATCGAATCCTGTCAGCGGTTTTCGATGGATCATTTTATGTGGACATGCCTGCAGAAGCCGGAGGCTTACGGGTGGATGGGCTACCTGAAGGATCAGGGACTTTTCGTGAAGCTGGTCTGCAAAGAAAAGGATCCGAAGCGCGTTTACCACAATTTTATGGATATGGTCTGTGAGGACAGCGCGATGGAGGTTTTCCTTGCATTCCCCGAAAAGGGTGAAGCGCTGACCAACGATGTAATGTATTTAAATTTTGAAGTCAATTCCAACGGTGCGATGTATGCAGCATATGGAAAGGGAAGAAAAGGCCGTAAACCGATGCCGGAGAAATATCTGCAGGTTGTAGACTGCAAAGCGGACAGACAGGAGGACAGCTGGACACTGACTTATCTGATCCCTGAGAGCTATCTGAAGGAAGAGGCAGGAGTGGAAAAGCTGGATGGGGAGACCGAGTTTTACTGTAACTTCTATAAGATAGCCCAGACTCCTGAAATTGAGCATTATGCTTCCTGGTCTCCGATCGATAATCCGACACCGAACTTCCATTTGCCGGTATTCTTCGCGAAGGCACAGATCGTGGAATAAGTGGGACGAGTTTTTGCCACAGTTCACCGCGCCATTCGCGATACAATAGAATGTACGCTTCGCGAACATTCTATTGTCATGAATCGCAGCTGCGCTGCTTTTGGCTTAGAGTTTTAGCCACAGTTCACCGCGCCATTCGCAAAACGCAGCTGCGCTGCTTTCCGCTGCTTGCGCAGCTCTTTTTGCTCATCGATTGGCGCTCCCTTCGTGATTCCTTGTGCACAGATCCTCATGCGAGCATGAATCTGTGCGCAAGGAATCACGAGTGAACTGTTGTATCGAAAAATGTACAAAAAAAGAGAAAAGTTTTTGAAAAAAAGCCTTGCAATTTTGCAGGGCTTACTTTATACTACTAAGTGCTGTGACATGATAGCGAAGAAGCATAAGGTTGCTGCAACGGAAAATACATAATCCCTGCAGGTTTTTATGTGGAGCGAATGTCAAGTTAGTAAACTGACGACAAGTCACTGTACCAGATAACAGCACCTGTCACAAGACAGGGGAAACGACGTGGAGTCCACGATAAGAGAAAGAAAGGATCTTTCAGGGTTGCTTATCAAGAGGACACACACGGGAACGTGTACAGTCACCGCTTGTCGCACTTATCTCAAAAGCGCGAAAAGGAGGCGACTTTTTTTATGGCAAATCAGGTAATGAGGATTACACTGAAAGCTTACGATCATCAGTTAGTTGATGCGTCTGCGAAGAAAATCATCGAAACAGTCAAGAAAAATGGAGCACAGGTGAGCGGACCGGTACCGCTTCCTACTAAGAAGGAAGTAGTTACGATTCTGCGTGCCGTACACAAGTACAAAGACTCCAGAGAACAGTTCGAGCGCCGCACACACAAGAGACTGATCGATATCATTGCACCCACACCCAAGACCGTTGATGCTCTGCAGAGACTGGAAATGCCTGCTGGTGTGTACATCGATATCAAAATGAAAACAAACAAGTAATTGCAAGAACCTCTACAGAGACGTATGAATAGTCCAACTGCTTTAACCACTTCTGATGCAGGAGCAGGAAAGTTGCGAACATTCCGCTATGTAGAAATCAACAGGAGGTCAAACGAACAATGAAAAAAGCGATTTTAGCTACCAAAGTCGGAATGACTCAAATCTTCAACGAAGACGGCGTGCTGATCCCGGTAACCGTACTTCAGGCTGGTCCCTGTGTCGTAACACAGATCAAGACCGTAGAAAATGATGGTTACGAAGCAGTTCAGGTTGGTTTCGTTGATAAGAAAGAAAAAGTTATCAACAGAGACAAGGCTGGCAAGAAGGAAGTCATTCACAGACATGGCGTAAATAAAGCTCAGAAGGGACACTTCGAAAAAGCTGGTGTTTCCTGCAAGAGATATGTAAGAGAATTCCGGTTTGAAAATGCGTCTGAGTACGCACTGGCACAGGAAATCAAAGCTGACATCTTCGCAGCTGGCGACAGAATCGACGCTACTGCAATCAGCAAAGGTAAAGGCTTCCAGGGTGCGATCAAGAGATTTGGTCAGCACAGAGGACCTATGGCTCATGGTTCCAAATTCCATCGTCATCAGGGTTCCAACGGTGCCTGCTCCTCTCCGAGCCGCGTATTCAAGGGCAAGGGAATGCCTGGTCACATGGGCTGCGTAAAGGTTACTGTACAGAATCTGGATGTTGTAAGAGTAGATGCTGACAAGAACCTGATCCTGGTTAAGGGTGCTGTACCCGGACCTAAGAAAGCTCTGGTAACCATCAAAGAGACCGTTAAGGTTGAGGCTTAAAACTGGAAAGGAGGACCACACAGATGGCAAACGTATCTGTTTATAATATGGAAGGCAAGCAGATCGATACAATCGAATTAAACGATGCGGTATTCGGTGTTGAAGTAAACGAACATCTGGTACACATGGCAGTTGTTCAGCAGCTTGCAAACAATCGTCAGGGAACACAGAAAGCAAAGACTCGTTCCGAGGTTTCCGGCGGCGGAAGAAAACCCTGGAGACAGAAGGGAACCGGTCATGCAAGACAGGGCTCCATCCGCGCTCCCCAGTGGACAGGCGGCGGCGTAGTATTCGCTCCCGTACCGAGAGATTATTCCTTCAAGCTCAACAAGAAAGAGAAGAGAGCTGCTCTGAAGTCTGCTCTGACAGACAAGGTTGCAAATGCGAAGCTGATCGTTGTTGACGAGCTGAAGTTCGAAGAAATCAAGACCAAGAATTTTGCACAGGTTATGAAGAACCTGGATGTAAACAACGGTCTGGTTGTTGTAAACGAGAATGATGTAAACGTAATGATGAGCGCAAAGAACATCGCTGATGTGAAGATGGCTCTGCCGAACACCATCAACGTATATGACATCATGAAGGCTGGCAAGGTTGTTCTGACAAAGGACGCTGTTAAGACAATCGAGGAGGTGTACGCATAATGGCAGACATTAAGTACTATGACGTTATCCTCAAACCCGTCATCACTGAGAAGAGCATGGCTGGTATGGGCGAAAAGAAATATACCTTCCTGGTACATCCGGAAGCAAACAAGACCCAGATCAAGGAAGCTGTTGAGAAGATGTTCGAAGGCGCTAAGGTTGCTAAGGTAAACACTCTGAACGCTGACGGCAAGAACAAGAGACGCGGTATGGTAGTTGGTAAGACAGCCAAGACCAAAAAGGCTATCGTAACCCTGACCGCTGACAGCAAAGATATCGAGATCTTCGCTGGTCTGTAAGATGCGATGAAAGGAAGCTAAAAGTAAAAGCTTCCAGTTAACGATCGAGGGCACTTCGCAGCTGACGCTGCTCGTCGCGTTACACGCGACTATGGCTCCTGCCAATAAGCACTTTGCTCGTGCAAGCACGGCAAAGCACTTCCTGCCAGTCGCCGCACCCTCGAGCTCATCGCGAATATGTGCATACAAGCACGATAATAAATAGTAAAGGAGAAATCATCATGGGAATTAAAACATATAATCCCTATACACCTTCCAGAAGAAATATGACTGGTTCTGATTTTTCCGAGATCACAAAGACAACTCCTGAAAAGAGCCTTTGCGTATCTCTGAAGAAGAACTCCGGTCGTAACAATCAGGGCAAGATCACCGTTAGACATCATGGCGGCGGCGTTCGCACCCAGTATAGAATGGTAGACTTCAAGAGATTCAAGGATGGCATTCCGGCAACTGTAGTTGGTATCGAATACGACCCCAACAGAACAGCAAACATCGCGCTGATCTGCTACGCAGATGGCCAGAAGGCATATATCATCGCTCCTGAAGGACTGAAAGTAGGCCAGAAGGTCATGAACGGACCGGAAGCTGAAGTAAGAGTAGGCAACTGCCTGCCGTTATCTGAAATTCCTGTTGGTACTCAGGTACACAACATTGAATTATATCCCGGCAAGGGCGGACAGATGGTTCGTTCTGCAGGTAACAGCGCACAGCTGATGGCGAAGGAAGGCAAATATGCAACCCTGAGACTTCCCTCCGGTGAAATGAGAATGGTTCCGATCGTTTGCCGCGCTACAATCGGTGTTGTAGGCAATGGCGATCACAACCTGATCAACTACGGTAAAGCAGGACGTAAGCGTCACATGGGTATCCGTCCTACCGTTCGCGGTTCCGTTATGAACCCGAATGACCATCCGCATGGTGGTGGTGAAGGTAAGACCGGTATCGGCCGTCCTGGTCCGAGCACTCCTTGGGGCAAACCGGCACTCGGCTTGAAGACCAGAAAGTCTAAAAAGGCTTCTAACAAGCTGATCGTAAGAAGAAGAGACGGTAAGGCTATCAAATAAGGTTAAGGAGGAGAACAACAATGGCAAGATCACTGAAAAAAGGACCGTTCGCTGATGCCAGCTTGCTGAAAAAAGTGGACGCTATGAATGCTGCTGGACAGAAACAGGTTATCAAAACCTGGTCCCGTCGTTCTACAATTTTCCCGTCCTTCGTTGGACACACAATTGCAGTTCATGACGGCCGCAAGCATGTTCCGGTATATGTAACTGAAGATATGGTTGGACACAAACTTGGCGAATTCGTAGCTACCAGAACCTACAGAGGTCATGGTAAAGACGAAAAGAAGTCCAAAGTTAGATAATTGAAAGGAGGTTTTATTCATGGCTAAAGGACATAGATCTCAAATTAAGAGAGAAAGAAATGCGAATAAAGATACAAGACCTTCTGCTAAATTATCCTACGCAAGAGTGTCTGTAACGAAAGCTTGTTTTGTACTGGATGCGATCAGAGGTAAAGATCTGGAGACAGCACTGGCTGTTGTAACCTACAATCCCAGATATGCTTCCAGCCTTGTAAAGAAACTGCTGGAATCTGCAGCAGCAAACGCAGAGAACAACAACGGCATGAAGAGAGAAAACCTTTATGTTGCTGAGTGCTATGCAAACAAGGGACCTACGATGAAGAGAGTTAGACCGAGAGCACAGGGACGGGCTTACAGAATCGAGAAGAGAATGAGCCACATCACTGTAGTGCTTGATGAGAGAAAGTAGGAGGAACGATAATGGGACAGAAGGTTAATCCTCATGGTTTAAGAGTCGGCGTAATCAAAGATTGGGATTCCAGATGGTATGCAGACGCTGAATACGCTGATTATTTAGTAGAAGACTACAACATCAGAAAATTTTTAAAGAAGAAACTGTATTCTGCAGGCGTTTCCAAGATTGAAATCGAGAGAGCGTCCGACAGAGTAAAGGTTATCCTTTATACCGCAAAGCCCGGCGTTGTAATCGGTAAGGGCGGCGCAGAAATCGAAGTAACCAAGAAAGAGCTGTCCAAGCTGACAGATAAAAAGGTTCTGGTTGACATCAAAGAAATCAAGAGACCTGACCGCGATGCACAGCTGGTTGCTGAGAACATTGCACAGCAGCTGGAGAACCGTGTTGCTTTCAGACGTGCTATGAAGTCCTGCATCGGCAGAACCATGAAAACCGGCGCAAAGGGTATCAAGACTGCTGTATCCGGTCGTCTGGGCGGCGCAGATATCGCACGTACCGAGTTCTACAGCGAAGGTACTATTCCGCTGCAGACATTAAGAGCTGACATCGATTATGGATTCGCAGAAGCAGATACAACCTACGGCAAAGTTGGCGTTAAGGTTTGGATCTACAAAGGCGAGGTACTTCCTACAAAAGGAAATAAGGAAGGGAGCGATAAATAACTATGTTAATGCCGAAGAGAGTTAAACGTCGTAAACAGTTCCGCGGCACCATGGCTGGTAAGGCTATGCGCGGCAATACAATCACATACGGTGAATACGGCCTGGTAGCACTTGAGCCCTGCTGGATCAAGTCCAACCAGATCGAAGCAGCCCGTATCGCGCTGACACGTTATACAAAGCGTACCGGTCAGGTTTGGATCAAGATCTTCCCTGACAAGCCGGTTACAGCTAAGCCTGCTGAAACTCGAATGGGTTCCGGTAAGGGCGCTCTGGAGTACTGGGTTGCAGTTGTTAAGCCGGGCCGCGTAATGTTCGAAATCGCAGGCGTTCCGGAGGAAGCTGCAAAAGAGGCACTTCGTCTCGCAATGCATAAGCTTCCCTGCAAATGCAAAATTGTGTCGAAAGCTGACTTGGAAGGCGGTGTAGCAAATGAAGTCTAAAACCTATGTAGATGATTTAAAGAATAAAACAGCTGCTGATCTCGCACAGGAACTGACAGCTGCCAAGAAGGAACTTTTCAATTTAAGATTCCAGAACGCAACAAACCAGCTTGACAATACTGCTCGGATCCGCGAAGTTAGAAAGAACATCGCCAGAATCCAGACAGTGATGACACAGAAAGCCAAGGTTGCAGAGTAATATCCAGAAAGGAGTAAACGAACGTGGAACGTAATCTGAGAAAAACACGTACCGGTAAGGTCGTTAGCAATAAGATGGACAAGACAATCGTTGTTGCCATTGAAGATCATGTAAAGCATCCTCTTTACAAGAAGATCGTAAAAGAGACTTACAAGCTGAAGGCACACGATGAGAACAACGAGTGCAACATTGGTGACACCGTGAAGGTGATGGAAACAAGACCGCTGTCCAAGGACAAGAGATGGAGACTTGTTGAGATCATCGAAAGAGCGAAATAATCTACGGCAAGTAATTAAGTTGGAAGGAGAATTATTATGATTCAACAGGAAACGAGACTGAAAGTTGCCGATAACACAGGTGCCAAAGAGATTCTGTGCATCCGCGTTATGGGTGGCTCTACCAGAAGATATGCGAATGTAGGCGATATCATCGTTGCCAGCGTTAAAGATGCAACACCCGGCGGAGTTGTAAAGAAGGGCGACGTTGTAAAGGCTGTTGTAGTTCGTTCCGTAAAGGGCGTTCGTCGTAAAGACGGTTCTTACATTAAGTTTGACGAGAATGCTGCTGTAATCATCAAAGATGACAAGACCCCCAGAGGAACTCGTATCTTTGGGCCAGTAGCTCGTGAGCTTCGTGACAAGCAGTTTATGAAAATTGCTTCTCTGGCTCCGGAAGTATTATAAGGAGGTGCCTTTATGTCTACCATGAAAATTAAAAAGGGCGATACTGTAAAGGTCATCGCCGGCAAAGATAAAGACAAAGAAGGAAAAGTTGTTGCCGTAGATAAGAAGAACGGCAAGGTAACTGTTGAGAAAGTCAACATCATTACCAAGCACACAAAGCCTTCTGCAGCAAACCAGAATGGCGGAATTATCCAGAAGGAAGCTCCCATTGATGCATCTAACGTAATGTATCTTCACAATGGGAAAGCAACCCGTATCGGCTTCAAGGTAGAGGACGGCAAAAAGGTTCGTGTTGCAAAGTCCACAGGCGAAGTAATCGATAAATAATTCCGAGGAAGGAGGCTATAAGCGTGAGCAGACTGAAAGACTTATATAAAGACGAGATCGTAGATGCTATGATCAAGAAGTTCGGCTATAAAAACATTATGGAAGTTCCGAAGCTTGACAAGATCGTCATCAACATGGGTGTTGGTGAAGCAAAAGAGAATGCCAAGGTTCTGGATTCCGCAGTAAAGGATCTTGAGACAATTACTGGACAGAAGGTTGTTCTTACCAGAGCGAAAAATTCCGTTGCTAACTTCAAAATCCGTGAGGGTATGCCGATCGGATGCAAGACAACACTTCGCGGCGAGAAAATGTATGACTTCATGGATCGTCTGGTTAACCTTGCACTGCCTCGTGTCCGCGACTTCCGCGGCGTGAGCGCAGATTCCTTCGACGGCAGAGGCAACTATGCTCTGGGCGTTAAGGAACAGCTGATTTTCCCTGAAATCGAATATGATAAGGTGGAAAAGGTTAGAGGTATGGACGTCATCGTAGTTACCACAGCGAAGACAGATGAAGAGGCACGCGAGCTGCTGAGACTGTTCGGCATGCCTTTCGCGAAGTAAGAAGGAGGTAAATGTATTCATGGCTAAAACAGCAATGAAGATTAAGCAGCAGCGTACACCTAAGTTCTCTTCCAGAGAATACACACGTTGCAAGATTTGCGGCCGTCCCCATTCGGTTCTGAGAAAATACGGAATCTGCAGAATTTGCTTCCGTGAACTGGCATACAAGGGACAGATTCCTGGCGTGAAGAAAGCAAGCTGGTAAGAGCTGGTAAGAGAAGGAGGTAAATCACAATGACAATGAGCGATCCTATTGCAGATATGCTTACAAGAATCCGTAATGCAAATACTGCAAAACACGATACAGTAGATGTACCTGCGTCCAAAATGAAGCTGGCTATTGTACAGATCCTGCTGGATGAAGGCTATATTAAAAAATATGATATTCTGGATGAAGGTTCTTTCAAGACCATCCACATCACTCTGAAATACGGTGAAGATAAGAACGACAAGATCATTTCCGGTATCAAGAGAATCTCCAAACCCGGCCTGCGTGTATACGCTGGTAAGGAAGAGCTTCCCCGCGTACTGGGCGGTCTTGGTATCGCAATCATTTCCACCAACCAGGGTGTTATTACTGATAAGAAAGCAAGAGAGCTGCAGGTTGGCGGCGAAGTTCTGGCTTACATCTGGTAAAAAAATGAAGAGTAATTCTAAGATGACAAAATACGTCATCTAAGAATTACTAGGCTTCATAAGACGAAAAGAATTTCTAATGCGTCATAATACGCCGCATAAGAAATTCTAAAGTTTCGTCTCCGAGAATGCTTTGCATTCTCCGGGTGGTAAAACCCCAAAGATAACTGGTAATCCTATCAATTATTCTATATTATGGAGGTACGGGCATGTCACGTATAGGAAGAATGCCAATCGCGATTCCTGCAGGCGTAACTGTAGAGGTTGCAGAAAATAATAAAGTGACTGTAAAAGGTCCCAAAGGAACACTGGAAAGAGTGCTTCCTGAAGAGATGACAATTAAACTGGAAGATGGACACGTTGTTGTTACACGTCCCAACGACTTAAAGAAAATGAAATCCCTGCATGGTCTGACCAGAACACTGATCAACAACATGGTTGTTGGTGTTACAACCGGCTACGAGAAGAAGCTGGAAGTAAACGGTGTAGGTTACAAGGCTGCTAAAGCAGGCAAGAAGCTGACATTATCCTTAGGTTATTCCCACCCCGTTGAGATGGAAGATCCCGAAGGTATCGAAACTGTACTGGACGGTCAGAACATCATCATCGTAAAGGGTATCGACAAAGAAAAGGTTGGCCAGTTTGCAGCTGAGATCAGAGACAAGAGAAGACCGGAGCCTTATAAGGGCAAGGGTATCAAGTATGCTGATGAAGTTATCAGACGCAAAGTTGGTAAGACTGGTAAGAAATAACGGATAAGGAGAGTGTAAAAATGGTTAGTAAGAAATCAAGACAGGTCGTTCGTGAGAACAAGCACAGAAGAATGCGTAACCGTTTCAGCGGCACTCCTGAGAGACCGCGTCTGGCCGTATTCAGAAGCAATAATCATATGTATGCTCAAATTATCGACGATACCGTTGGCAAGACTCTGGCAGCTGCTTCCACCCTGGAAAAGGATGTAAAGGCTGAACTGGAGAAGACCAATAACGTTGATGCTGCGGCATATCTGGGAACTGTTATCGCAAAACGCGCTCTGGAAAAGGGTATCACCGAGGTTGTATTTGACCGCGGCGGCTACATCTACCAGGGTAAAGTTGCAGCTTTAGCTGAGGCAGCCAGAGAAGCTGGCCTGACATTCTAGGAAGGAGAACACATCAGATGAGAAGAACAATTATTGATACGACAAATCTGGAGTTAACAGACAAAGTCGTTTCCATCAAACGTGTTACCAAGGTTGTAAAAGGCGGCCGCAACATGCGTTTCACAGCTTTAGTAGTAGTAGGCGATGGCAACGGACATGTAGGTGTAGGTCTGGGCAAATCCATTGAAATTCCGGAAGCAATCCGTAAGGGTAAAGAAGACGCTGCAAAGCATCTGGTATCCGTTGCTCTGGATGAGAACAATTCCGTTACACATGACTTCCTCGGCAAGTATGGTTCTTCTACCGTTCTGCTGAAGAAAGCTCCTGAAGGTACTGGTATCATCGCTGGCGGCCCTGCACGTGTGGTTTGCGAGTTGGCTGGTATCAAGAATATCCGTACCAAGGCGCTGGGCTCCACCAACAAGCAGAATGTCGTTCTGGCAACCATTCAGGGATTAAGCCAGATCAAGACTCCTGAAGAAGTAGCAGCTAAGCGTGGTAAGTCTGTAGAAGAGATCATGGCTTAATCAAGGAGGAGACAAAAATGGCAGAGAAGAATTTAAAGATCACTTTGGTTAAGTCCCCCATCGGTGCAGTGCCGAAGCACAGAGCAACCGTAGAGGCTATGGGTCTTACCAAAATGCACAAGACTGTTATCATGCCTGATAACGCGTCTACCAGAGGCATGATCCAGAAGGTTGGATATATGCTGAAAGTAGAAGAAGCATAAAAAGAGGAGGTGTCAGGAAATGGAATTATCTAACTTACAGCCCGCAGCTGGTTCCGTACACAGCGATAATTTTAGAAGAGGCCGTGGCCATGCTTCCGGTAACGGTAAGACAGCAGGTAAGGGCCACAAGGGTCAGAAGGCACGTTCCGGTGCTCCGAGACCGGGCTTTGAAGGCGGCCAGATGCCTTTATACAGACGTATTCCTAAGAGAGGCTTCACAAACAGAAACTCTAAGGATATCGTTGCAATCAATCTGAGTGCACTTGAAGTATTTGAGAACGGTGAAACCGTAACTGTTGAGACACTGCTCGAGAAGGGTATCGTAAAGAACCCTAAGGACGGCGTTAAAATTCTTGGAAACGGAGAATTTACCAAAAAGCTCGATGTAAAAGCAAATGCATTCAGTGCATCCGCAAAGGAAAAGATCGAGGCGCTTGGTGGAACTGCAGAGGTGATGTAAATGCTTACTACCCTGAAAAATGCGTTTAAGATCAAGGAGATCCGTAAGAAGCTTCTGTTCACCTTCCTGATGCTGGTAGTCATTCGTATTGGCTGCCAGCTCCCGGTACCGGGTGTAAACAGACACTTCTTCTCCAATTGGTTCGCGGCGCAGACAGGAGATACGTTTAGCTTTTTCAATGCGTTCACCGGCGGTTCTTTCGAGAACATGTCCCTGTTCGCATTGAACATCACCCCTTACATCACATCATCGATCATTATTCAGCTTTTAACGATTGCGATCCCGAAGCTGGAAGAAATGCAGAGAGATGGGGAAGAGGGGCGTAAAAAACTGACCTCCATTACAAGATATGTGACGGTTGGTCTGGCATTGATCGAGTCTGCTGCTATGGCGATCGGTTTCGGACGCCAGGGTCTGATGGATGACTTCAATGCGCTTAACGTAATTACTGTAATTGCCGCGTTGACAGCAGGAAGTGCATTCCTGATGTGGATCGGCGAGCGTATTACGGAAAATGGTGTGGGCAACGGTATTTCTATCGTGCTGACCATCAATATTATTTCCCGTATGCCCAGCGATCTGTCCAGTCTTTATCAGCAGTTTGTAAAAGGCAAGGCAGTTGCTGTAGGAGCGCTTGCTGCAGTTATCATTCTGGCGATCATCGTCGGAATGGTAATTTTGGTTATCATTTTAAATGATGCTGTACGGAAGATTCCGGTACAGTATGCCAAAAAAGTGCAGGGCCGCAAGATGGTAGGCGGACAATCCACCTTTATTCCCTTAAAGGTAAACACCGCAGGTGTTATCCCGGTTATCTTCGCGCAGTCGATTCTGCAGATTCCGATCATCATTTCTCAGTTGACCGGATACAAAGGAACAGGTCCGTGGGCTTATATCCTGCGCGGCTTGAATTCCAGCTACTGGTGCAAGCCCAGTGAACTGGTATACTCCATCGGACTGATCGTGTATATTGTAATGGTGATCTTCTTCGCCTACTTCTATACATCGATTACCTTCAATCCGCTGGAAATTGCCGACAATATGAAAAAGCAGGGCGGTTTCATTCCGGGCATTCGTCCGGGTAAGCCTACCAGCGATTATCTGAACAAAATTCTGAATTACCTGATCTTCATCGGTGCCTGCGGTCTTACGATCGTATGCGTACTCCCTTATGTATTTAACGGAGTATTCGGTGCAAGTGTTTCCTTCGGCGGAACGAGCCTGATCATTATTGTCAGTGTACTGCTGGAAACCTTAAAGCAGATCGAATCCCAGATGATGGTTCGGAATTATAAAGGATTTTTAAATGACTAAACGGCTGTCTGCATAACAGACGGTCCGGATTCGGGCGGGGACAGGACGGCGACGTTTCTGTCCCTGTCTGCATTCTACAAAAAATACAGCGGAGGAAAGAGATCATGAAGATTATCATGTTAGGCGCGCCTGGAGCAGGCAAAGGAACTCAGGCAAAAATGATCGCAGATAAGTACGGAGTACCCCATATCTCCACCGGCGATATTTTCCGTGCAAATATTAAAAACGGCACTGAGCTGGGCATGGAAGCAAAAAAATATATGGATCAGGGGCTGCTGGTTCCGGACGAACTGACAGTTCGCATTCTGTTAGACCGTGTTGCACAGGACGACTGCAAGAATGGTTATGTTCTGGACGGTTTTCCGCGTACCATTCCTCAGGCTGAGGTTCTGGACAGCGAGCTGACGAAGCTTGGAGATCATATTGATTACGCAATCAACGTAGATGTACCGGATGAAAACATCGTAAAGAGAATGTCCGGACGCCGTGCATGCCTGACCTGCGGCGCTACCTATCATATCGAGCATGTACCTCCGAAGAAAGAGGGCATCTGTGATGTATGCGGCAGCGAACTGGTGCTTCGTGACGACGATAAGCCGGAAACCGTAAAGAACCGTCTGAACGTTTATCACGAACAGACACAGCCCCTGATCGACTTCTACACCGAAAAAGGTGTATTAAAGACTGTGGACGGTACCGTTCCGATGGAAGAGGTATTCGCTGCAATCACCGCGATTCTGGGCTGATGAGAGCGGATGTCAGCATTTTGGAGGGGAACTATGGCCGTTTCAATTAAATCTGCAAGAGAAATCGAGCTGATGAGGGAGGCTGGAAAGCGCCTTGCTCATGTGCATCAGGAGCTGGAAGCGATGATTGCGCCCGGCATTTCCACCTGGGAAATTGATGCAAAGGGAGAAAAACTCATCAGAGACTGCGGATGTATCCCGAATTTTCTCCATTATAATGGATATCCTGCTTCTATCTGTGTTTCCGTCAATGACGAAGTCGTGCATGGAATCCCGAGAAAGGACCGTTATTTAAAGGAAGGCGATATTGTCAGCCTGGATGCGGGACTGATCTATAAGGGCTATCATTCCGACGCGGCGCGGACACATGCGGTCGGCAAGGTGAGCACAGAGGCACAAAAGCTGATGGATGTAACAAAGCAGAGCTTCTTTGAAGGCATCAAAATGGCAAAGGAAGGACAGCACCTGCATGATATTTCGAGAGCCATTGAGGAGTATGTTACACCCTATGGCTACGGAATTGTGCGGGATCTGGTTGGCCATGGAATCGGAACAGCGCTTCATGAAGATCCGCAGATTCCCAACTATGCACAGAAAAGAAGAGGCGTCCGCTTACAGGCGGGCATGACGCTTGCGATTGAGCCGATGATCAATGCCGGAACCTGGCAGGTACGATTCCTGCGGGATGGCTGGACGGTCGTTACAAAGGATGGCTCCTTGTCAGCGCATTACGAAAACACGATTCTGGTGACCGATGGGGAACCGGAGATCCTGACGTTGTATTAAGGAGGACACAGATGGTCGGTAAACTGGCAGTTTCCCTGGCGGGACATGATAAAGGAAGCATTTTTCTGGTGATCCGGGAGGATGGGGATGTTATCTGGCTGGCAGACGGAATCAGCCGTCTGTATCAGTCACCCAAACGGAAAAAAAGAAAACACGTTCAGCTGGTTTTAAACGGAGGGATGGACAGCAGCGAGCTGGAGGATCTTTTCCAAAACCCGGCGGACGCGGATACGAAAATCAAACGCTGCATAAAACTTTATAGTATGGAGAAAGCAAACGAACGGAGGTAAGATATGTCGAAAGCAGATGTTATTGAAATCGAAGGCACAGTAGTGGAAAAGCTGCCCAACACCATGTTTCAGGTAGAACTGGAAAACGGTCACAGAGTTCTGGCACATATCAGCGGTAAGCTGAGACAGAACTTCATCCGTATCCTTCCCGGCGACAAGGTGACACTGGAGCTGTCCCCTTACGATCTTTCCAAGGGAAGAATCATCTGGAGAGATAAATAAGAAAAAGTTCAGTCCCCGGCGGCATCTTTGCCGCCGAGGATTTTTTATTTCATAGGAAAATGCATCCTATGAAATAAAAACGCTCCGCGAGGATGCATAAGCGGTGGAATGGATTCTGCCGCTTACGCGACCCATCGCAGGCTGGTACCTTTTTATAAAAAAAGGGCAGAAAAACCCGGAAAAACTGGTGTTTTTTTGCCTCAAAATGGTTGCAAGTATTGAATTTTCATGCTACAATAGATAACGGTCTTTTTGGAAGGAGGTCGGTCAGAACGCTTCGAAAAGGCGATCTGATCAGGATTCTTGCCGGATTCCGCGGGTGCGGAGGACGGTAGAAATGGAGGTTAAGAATGAAAGTAAGAGCATCCGTAAAACCGATTTGCGAAAAGTGCAAAGTCATCAAAAGGAAAGGTTCCATCAGAATTATCTGTGAGAACCCCAAGCACAAACAGAGACAGGGTTGAGTAGTTCTTTCTAATTTAATTAATTGGAAGAAAGCGATTTACCCCGTCGCATCTAAGACGGCTGGCAGCGGATTGTTACTAAGGTCCGCTTGAAAATAATTGAACGTAGTAGAGCACATTTATTACGGGAGATTACTTTTTGATACCGAAAAGAGACCTTTATCCAAGGGTCGGGAACGGCTGTGTGAAGAAACAGAATGTGTAAAGCACATCGTTTCCGCACGGAGCAATCTGTGAGAGAGTATCGGAAAGACCGGTTTACCGGTTGGGTACATGGTACCCCAGTCAATTAGTAACTATTATTTGAAGACGCACAGGAAAGAGTTGGCCTGTGCAGCTGTGCGCATTGCGCACACAGAATGGAGGAAATGTAAATGGCTCGTATTGCAGGTATTGACTTACCCAGAGAAAAACGTGTTGAGATCGGCCTGACCTACATTTACGGTATCGGCAGACCCAGCGCAACAAAGATTTTAGCTCAGGCAGGTGTTAATCCCGACACTCGCTGCAGAGACCTGACAGACGATGAGGTTAAGAAGATCAGCGAAGTGATCGACGAAACCATGACTGTTGAAGGTGATCTGAGAAGAGAGATCGCACTGAACATCAAGAGACTGCAGGAAATCGGCTGCTACAGAGGCATCCGTCATCGTAAAGGCCTTCCGGTTCGTGGTCAGAAGACAAAGACCAACGCAAGAACCAGAAAAGGTCCTAAGAGAACTGTTGCAAACAAGAAAAAATAATTCAAACAAGGGAAAGTAGGTTAGTTTAAATGGCAAACAAGAAAGTTACCAAAAAAGTGACAAAAAAGCGTGTCAAGAAAAACGTTGAACACGGACAGGCACATATTCAGTCTTCTTTCAATAACACAATCGTTACTCTGACAGATGCTGAAGGTAATGCTTTAAGCTGGGCTTCTGCCGGCGGTCTGGGATTTAAGGGTTCAAGGAAATCTACTCCGTATGCAGCGCAGATGGCTGCAGAAACAGCTACAAAGGCAGCTTTAATCCATGGATTAAAGACCGTAGATGTTTTTGTAAAGGGACCGGGTTCAGGCCGTGAGGCTGCAATCCGTGCGCTGTCCGCATGCGGTCTGGATGTAGTCAGCATCAAGGATGTGACTCCTGTTCCGCATAACGGCTGCCGCCCGCCCAAGCGTCGTCGCGTTTAATCGACGCTTTGCAGAATCTGACCGGGAAGCTCCCGGTTTCAGATGGCTGCTGCATATTCCCATCGTTGGAATAGACACAAATCAGAAGTAGGTTGGATGAAGACACGGCAGGAGCCGTGCTGTAAACAATAATCAGGAGGATTATAAAAATGGCAGTAAATAGAGTCCCTGTTTTAAAGAGATGCAGATCCCTTGGACTGGAGCCCGCATACCTGGGTTATGATAAGAAATCTAACAGAACCGCCAGAACAGGCAAGAAGATGAGTGAGTACGGTCTGCAGCTGAGAGAGAAGCAGAAAGCAAAATTCATCTACGGCGTTCTGGAGAAGCCTTTCCGTAACTACTACAAGAAGGCAGACAGAATGAAAGGCATGACCGGTGAAAACCTGATGACCATGCTTGAGGCTAGACTGGACAGCGTTGTTTTCCGTATGGGCTTCGCAAGAACCAGAAGAGAAGCAAGACAGGTTGTTGACCACAAGCACATTCTGGTAAATGGCAAGTGCGTAAACATTCCTTCTTACCAGGTAAAGGCTGGTGACGTGATCGAAGTGAAGGAAAGCGCTAAGACCATGCAGAGATACAAGGACATCCTTGAGGTAACTGCAGGCAGACTGACTCCCGAATGGATGGATGTAGAAAAAGAAGCATTCAAGGGCACAGTTAAGCAGCTTCCTACCCGTGAAATGATCGATGTTCCGGTAGACGAGATGCTTATCGTCGAGTTGTACTCCAAATAATTAGAAGATAACTGTCCATCTCAGATTGTTCATAAAGGAGGGTATTTACAGTGTTTGATTTTGAAAGACCCAATATTGAGGTTGCCGAAATTTCCGAAGATAAGAAGTATGGCAAGTTCGTGGTGGAGCCTCTGGAAAGAGGATATGGAATTACCCTGGGCAATTCGCTGAGAAGAATCATGTTGTCTTCCTTACCCGGTGCAGCAGTTAGCCAGGTGAAAATCGAAGGCGTGCTGCACGAGTTCAGTTCCATTCCCGGCGTGAAGGAAGATGTAACTGAGATCATCATGAATATCAAGTGTCTTGCAATCAAGAACAGCAGCGAGACCAATGAGCCTAAGACCGCATACATTGAGTTTGAGGGCGAAGGCGTGGTACACGCTTCCGATATTCAGGCTGATCAGGATATCGAAATTCTGAATCCGGATCTTGTCATCGCTCATTTGAGCGGTGGCAAGGACTGTAAGCTTTACATGGAGCTGACAATCACCAAGGGCAGAGGATATGTAAGTGCTGACAAGAACAAGAGCGATGATCTTCCGATCGGTGTTATCGCTGTTGATTCCATTTACACTCCCGTTGAGAGAGTAAATATGGCAGTACAGAATACCCGTGTCGGTCAGGTGACAGACTATGATAAGCTGACCCTGGATGTTTATACGAACGGCACACTGGCTCCCGATGAGGCTGTCAGTCTGGCTGCGAAGGTACTCAGCGAGCACCTGAGCCTGTTCATCGATCTTTCGGAGAATGCCAAGACCGCAGAGGTTATGGTAGAGAAGGAAGATGACGAGAAGGAAAAGGTATTGGAGATGAGCATCGATGAGCTTGAGCTCTCTGTTCGTTCTTACAACTGCCTGAAGCGTGCTGGTATCAACACGGTTGAAGAGCTGATCAATAAGACCCCGGAAGACATGATGAAGGTTCGTAATCTGGGCCGCAAATCTCTCGAAGAAGTACAGGCAAAAATCAGCGAGCTGGGTTTCCATTTCAGACCCAGTGAGGAGTAAGGCAAATTCAGAAATGGGTTTGTGCAGCCGGTGAACATCGGTTGACTCTAAAAGCTATATCGCATTTTGTAAATAGGAAAGCTCGGTCGGCGGTAAGTCCAAAAGGCACGTCCGGTCGCAAAACATGATTGGCGTAAACAAACATTCGGTGAGTAAGACCAAAGGGCATGGCCGGATGTACCAGGATTGAAAGGAAAATAATACAATGGCAAAGTATAGAAAATTAGGCAGAACATCTGATCAGAGAAAGGCTCTGTTAAGAAGCCAGGTAACCAGCCTGCTGTACAGAGGTAAAATCGTTACCACTGAAGCTAAGGCAAAAGAAATCCGTAAGATCGCTGAGGGCATCATTGCGCTGGGCATCAAGGAGAAAGATAACTTCGATACCGTTACTGTTACTGCTAAGGTTGCCCGCAAGGACAAAGACGGCAAGAGAGTAAAAGAAGTTGTAGATGGCAAGAAGGTTACCGTTTACGATGAAGTTCAGAAGGAGATCAAGAAAGATCAGCCTTCCAGACTGCATGCAAGACGTCAGATGCTGAAAGTATTCTATCCTGTTACTGAGGTTCCTGCCGCAGCAGCTGGTAAGAAGAAAAACACCAAGAAGATCGATATGCCTGCAAAGGTATTTGATGAAATCGCTCCCAAGTATGCAGACCGTAAGGGTGGTTACACCAGAATCGTTAAGATCGGCCAGCGTAAGGGCGATGGTGCAATGGAAGTTGTACTGGAGCTGATCTAATCAGAGATTTTCCGAATTAAATAATGGGATGTTTTCCGATCGGAGGGCAAACCATTCTGAAGAAAGAAAGGGCCGGATAAGACGGCGGACTGAAAATGTCTGTCGAGTTTATCCGGCTCTTTTTATCGTATAGGAAACTTCGTTTCCATACGATAAAAACGCTCCGCGAGGATGCGCACTCGGCGCAAGGGTAGATGGTTGCCGAAGCAACCGCGCCTCGGCGCGAGAATGTGCCAAGGCACATTCTTTTTTACAAGGACGGCCCTCACAGGCGAAGCTGTGAGAGACGTCCTTCTCCTTTGAGATATTTTTTATAGATCAGGAAGAAGGCAAGACTGGAAGAGAAGAAGCAAAGCGTGTCTGCGATGGGTTCCGCGTAAAAGCACATCCTTGCAGCGAAAAAGAGGGGAAGCAGACAGGTCGCTGCAAAATACTCGCTTTTCCGCAGCAGGGATAAAAATAGGGATAGCTTTGTCAGGCTCATGGCAGTCAGGGCATCCACAAAGACATACTGGAAGCTCAGCGGGATAACGCCGAGGGTAAAGACCTGAATGCCCCAGACAGAAAGAGATGCGTATTCCGGGTTTTGGGTGAAAATTCGGACAAAATACTGCGGAACAAAACGGGACAGCAGGAACATAAACGTCGTAAAACCGATGCATAAAAGCAGGACGCAAAGTACAATTTTGCGGATGCGCTCAACCTTTCCGGCACCCATGTTGAAGCTGATGAGGGGCTGGGAGCCTCCGGTGATGCCGAGCATCGGCGAGGTGATGAGCAGCATGTAGCTCTGTACGATGGTTGCGCAGGTGATGAGAGTATCTCCGTATTCCGGACCGCCAAAATGCTGCAGGACTGCATTTTGGGCAATGATGATCACGCTGTCGGTTGCAAGAATTAAAAAGGGAGAAAAGCCCATTTTCAGGATGCGTACTGCGGTAGAACGCCGGATCGGTGCCAGTGTCAGGGGAATGGGCATTTTTTTCTGTTTCAGCGTCAGCAGGACAAAAACACAGGAAGACAACTGCGCGAGGACGGTAGCGAGGGCAGCACCTGCAATATTCATATGCAGCAGAAAGATAAATACGGGATCCAGTACAATGTTGACAACCGCACCGATCAAGGTTGTTGCCATCCCAAGCCCCGGATATCCCTGCGCGGTGATGAAATAGTTCATGCCCATGGACAGCAGGGCGAAGAACGTGCCGAGTGTATAAATCGTCATGTAGGTATTGGCGTAGGGAAATGTTGTTTTGCTTGCGCCGAACCATTGAAGAAGCGGAGCTTTCAGCAATAGAAACAAAATGGTAAGCGCAGCGGAAAAAACGAGCAGCATGGAAAAGCTTGTACCAAGGAGATTTTTTGCTTTTTCCTGATCCTTTGCTCCGAGACGCATCGAAAACAGGACGGAGCCGCCGATACCGATCAGTGTTGCGAAAGAAGAAAGCAACGTGATGATGGGCGCGCAGATGCCGGCGCCTGCCAGGGAAACATCTCCGATCTGCGGGATATTTCCGATATAAATGCGATCAACGATGCTGTAAAGAACGTTGACAAACTGCGCGAACATAAAGGGGATCGAGGTTCGCAGAACCAGTCCAGGTACAGAGTCGTTTCCGAAATCATTAGAGTGTTTTTTCATAAGAATGCTTCAATCCTATATAAAAGTGTTTATGCGGACGGGTGTATTTTGCCGGAGATGAAGAAAATTTCAACGAGGATCATGCCGATGGTGTTCGTCGAAAACCCGGTACGCAGGATGATTATACAGCAGTGTGATAAAAGCCGCAACAGGATTGTCCTTGCCATTCAGGAGGTGTGCTGTTAAAATGGAACAGGATTGACCCCGATTTTTCTGGAAACATTGAAACAGCAGGCATTTGTGCAGACGGGAAGAAGCTTGAAAAATAAAATTTTTCAAGCTCGAGATTTGTATCTGCGTGCACTTGACACAAACTCGGCATGCGCAAAAAGCGTGCTCAGAAATGAGAGGAAAACATGAGCATTATAAAGACGAAACATTTAAGTTATCATTATATCCGTCACGATGAGGAAGGCAATGTGGAGGGAGAGGTTCCAGCGGTAAAGGATGTAAATCTTTCGGTGGAGCCGGGCGAATTTATTGCGATCCTGGGACATAACGGTTCCGGCAAGTCGACGCTGGCGAAGCATTTTAATGCGCTTTTGCTGCCGTCGGAGGGATGTATTGTTGTGGATGGCATGGATACGGCAGATGAGAACCATACCTGGGATGTGCGCAGCACTGCCGGGATGGTATTTCAGAATCCGGACAACCAGATCATCGGGCAGGTCGTGGAGGAGGATGTTGGCTTCGGACCGGAAAACCTCGGTGTGCCGACAAAGGAAATCTGGGAACGAGTGGAGGAAAGCTTAAAAGCAGTCGGAATGTATGAATATCGAAAATATTCTCCGAACAAGCTTTCCGGCGGACAGAAGCAGCGCGTTTCCATCGCAGGCGTGCTTGCGATGCATCCGAAATGTATTGTGCTGGACGAGCCGACGGCAATGCTGGATCCCAACGGGCGCAAAGATGTCATAAGGGCAGCTCGTGCACTGAATGACGTGGAAAATGTCACGATCATCCTGATTACCCATTATATGGAAGAGGTTATTTATGCCGACCGGGTGTTTGTAATGGATGAAGGCAAGGTTGTGATGCAGGGAACGCCGCGGGAGATCTTTTCCCAGGTGGAACGGTTGAAGCATTTGCGTCTGGATGTACCGCAGGTTACATTACTCGCCTATGAGCTGCAAAAGAGCGGACTGAAGCTGCCGGATGGCATTCTGACAGCACAGGAGCTGACGGAGGAGTTAAAAAAGCTGTGTACAGGCAGCAAAACAGGCGCATCGGATAACAGACAAATGCCTGTAAAGTGAGGAAACAATGGGATTAAAACTGGAGCATGTAAGTTATTTATATGGAACGGATACGGAGCTTTTGGTGCGTGCGCTGGATGATGTGAATCTGGAAATTCCGGACGGTCAGTTTATCGGACTGATCGGCCATACCGGTTCCGGAAAATCGACGCTGGTGCAGCATCTGAACGGGCTTTTAAAGCCGTCAGAGGGAACGATTCTTTTTAACGGTGAAAATATCTGGGCTCAGGATTATTCGAGAAAGACGCTGCGCAGCAAGGTCGGGCTGGTTTTTCAGTATCCGGAGCATCAGCTGTTTGAAACGGATGTATTTGCGGATGTCTGCTATGGCCCCAAAAACCTCGGGCTGGAGCAGGGGGAGATCGAGCGGCGTGCAAAAAAGGCACTGGAGCTGGTGGGTTTTCCGGAAGAATTTTTCGGACAGTCCCCGTTTGAGCTTTCCGGCGGACAAAAACGGAGAGTGGCAATTGCAGGTGTGCTCGCAATGGAGCCGGATATTTTGGTGCTGGATGAGCCGACAGCAGGACTTGATCCGAAGGGCAGGGACGAAATATTAGGGCAAATTTCTCATTTGCAGAAGGAAACAGGCATCAGCGTGGTGCTGGTTTCCCACAGCATGGAAGATGTGGCGAATTATGTGGAGCGCATTATTGTGATGAACAAGGGAAAGGTGATGTTCGATGACGTACCGCACCGGGTTTTTTCCCATGTAAAGGAGCTGGAGGCAGTCGGACTTGCCGCACCGCAGGTGACCTATATTCTGCACCAGCTAAAGGACAATGGCTTTGACGTGGATCCTTCTGCGACAACGATTGAGGAAGCAAAGGAGACGATTCTGCAGGCAGTGAGGAAGAACAGCAAATGATTAGGGATATTACACTTGGACAATATTATCAGACGGATTCCGTGCTGCATAGGCTGGACTGTCGGGTAAAGCTTGTAGGGACGCTTGCATTTATCATTTCCCTGTTCGTTGTGAATAACGTATGGGGATATCTGCTGGCGGCAATGTTTCTGGCACTGTGCATTCGGTTATCGAATGTGCCCTTTAAATTCATGGTAAAAGGTATGAAATCAATCGTATTTCTGATGCTTTTTGCGGTTGTGTTTAACCTTTTTCTGACTCCCGGAACTCCGGCTGTGACGATCTGGAAGTTGAAAATCACATGGGAAGGCATTGAGATGGCATCCAAGATGGCGGTTCGTCTGGTAATGCTGATCATCGGTTCATCGCTGATGACCCTGACAACTACGCCGAATCATCTGACGGACGGCCTGGAAAGCCTGTTGAATCCGCTTAAAAAGCTTAAGGTGCCGGTGCACGAGGTTTCCATGATGATGTCCATCGCGCTGCGCTTTATCCCGATTTTGCTGGAAGAGACAGACAAGATCATGAAAGCACAGATCGCGAGAGGCGCGGATTTTGAAAATGGAAGTCTGATCCAGCGGGCAAAGGCGATGGTTCCTTTGTTAGTGCCGCTGTTTATCGCTGCGTTTCGGCGCGCAAATGACCTTGCCATGGCGATGGAAGCCAGATGCTACCGCGGCGGCGAGGGGAGGACAAAGATGAAGCCGCTCGTTTATCGAAAGCAGGACTATATGGGCTATGGAGTTCTGGTCGCCTATCTGGTGGCAGCGGTTCTGGTCGGGAGGGTGCTTCTGTAATGGAGACGATGGAAATACGAAAAAAGCGCCGCATTTGTCTGGTGGTGGCATATGACGGGACAAATTATCAGGGGTGGCAGATACAGCAAAATGGCAATACCATCGAAGCGGAGTTAAACCGTGCGCTGTCTGCCCTGACAAAGGAACCAATTGAGGTTTCCGGTGCGAGTCGTACGGATTCCGGTGTCCATGCGCGCTGCAATTATGCGGTATTTGATACCGCTGTCCGGATGCCCGGGGATAAATTTTCCTACGCATTGAACCAGCGTTTGCCGGAGGATATCCGGGTTCGAAAATCCTATGAGGTTTCACCGCACTGGCATCCGCGTAAGTGCAGCAGTAAAAAAACATATGAATACCGGATTTTCAATGACGAATTTCCGGATCCGCTCTGCCGCCTGTATACACATTTTACCTATACAAAGCTGGATATAGACAGGATGAATGCGGCAGCAGGATATCTTATCGGAGAGCATGATTTCAAAAGCTTCTGCAGTATTCATACGCAGACGGAGACCACGGTTCGGACTATCACAGATCTTTCGGTAAAAAAAGAGGGCAGCCTGATCACGATCCGGGTGACCGGTACAGGATTTCTTTATAATATGGTACGGATCATTGCAGGAACGTTGATAGAGGTCGGGAACGGCAAATACCCGCCGGAGCATATAAAAGAGATCCTCCAGCACTGTGACAGAAGCTGTGCCGGACCGACTGCCCCAGCACGGGGACTGACGCTGGTGGAGTATGAGTTTTTGTGATGCAAGGATTTTCAGGACGAAAGGTTTCAAGAATGCAAGGCGGTTTGTGACTGCATGAAAAGTGTTGTAAAATAGCGAAAAATTCTAATAAAAAAAGATTGACACAGGAGGTTGTGTAGCATATAATTATCAAATGTGGCGGTCTGAAAATGTTTTACCTGCCCCGGAAAAGCATTTTATCAAAAACAGACCTGTATTCGTTCAATTCCCGGTTCGGATACGCGCAGCGAATGACCTGTAGATTGTATGGAGGTACACTATGAAAACATTTATGGCTAACCCGGCTAAAATTGATAGAAAATGGTATGTAGTAGACGCAGAGGGCAAGACCCTTGGCCGTCTGGCATCTGAAGTAGCTAAAGTACTGAGAGGCAAGAACAAGCCTGAGTACACCCCTCACGTTGATACCGGCGATTATGTAATCGTTGTGAATGCAGAAAAGATCCATGTAACAGGCAAGAAGCTGGATCAGAAGATTTATTATCATCATTCCGACTATGTTGGCGGTATGAAGGATGCAACTCTGAGAGAAAAGCTGAACAAGAAGCCTGAGCAGGTTATTGAGTTAGCAGTGAAAGGAATGCTTCCCAAGGGACCTTTAGGAAGACAGATGTTCACCAAACTTCACGTTTATGCTGGTCCTGATCACAAGCATGAGGCACAGAAGCCTGAAGTACTGACATTTTAACTAAAGGATCGAAAAGGAGGAATTAGAAAATGGCTAACGCAGCAAAATATTACGGAACTGGAAGAAGAAAAAGCTCCATTGCCAGAGTATACCTGGTACCCGGCAACGGCAATGTGACAATCAATAAAAGAAGCATTGATGAGTATTTCGGTCTGGAAACTCTGAAAGTAATCGTTCGTCAGCCTCTGACAGCTACTGATACAGCTGACAAGTTCGACGTTCTCGTTAATGTTAAGGGCGGCGGCTACACCGGTCAGGCTGGTGCAATCCGTCACGGTATCGCAAGAGCACTGCTGGAAGCAGATGCAGACTTCAGACCTGTTCTGAAGAAAGCTGGCTTCCTGACACGTGATCCTCGTATGAAGGAAAGAAAGAAATACGGCCTCAAAGCCGCTCGTCGCGCTCCGCAGTTCAGCAAGAGATAATCGACTGCTCAGACTATATCAAAAGGTTTACAAAACCCCGGAAAATCAAGGTTTTCCGGGGTTTTCTTATACCTAAACGGACTGATATGGTTTGACCAAATTTGGCAAAACGAGAGCCGATTTCATCCAATTTTTAGTGGTTAAATATAGGACAACCGGCAAAAATGGGGTCAAAAAACGGCCTTAGTGGTTAAAAAATAGGACAACCAGAGAGCAATTTCGGGGGTATTTTTGAGGGTGATTTGGCACTCTCAGACACCGGATTTTTCGCTGGAGGGTTTGGCATAATCTGGAATGAAAAGAAGCAGGACAATGGGAGATGAGACCCAATGCCCTGCTTCTTGGTTATTTGGAATGAACGGTAGTGTATTTCTGGTTTTTGCTTTTGGGTTTGTCTGGAAACATCAATATATGCTTGCATTTCATCTCGACTTTTAGGATCTGCACAAAATTCCAATAGCAAGTTTTGCTTGCTGATCACAGATGTATCATGTGCGGCAACATGTACGGAAGCACCGCACATGTTGTAGTTTACATTTTTCAAGATGACTCTGAAATCTGTCGCTGTTGAGGAAAAT
>ERZ826242.83-NODE-83-length-153253-cov-8.042435_pt1 | contig 153253 bp, 160 predicted proteins | sample MGYA00519871_ERZ826242 | MGnify/ENA primary metagenome ERZ826242 (study PRJEB31778, sample SAMEA3449226) | human gut metagenome | biome: human gut; feature: human-associated habitat; material: faeces | place: United Kingdom | collected 2010/2012 ... | reverse complement strand
TCAGGCGGTGAATCAGATCTTTATATTCTTTCTCTGACCGGTGCTTTGTCCTATGACAGCAGCAATCTTCCACTAGTATCTCCTTTGTTTCTTTCTCCATACCTTGTCTCCTTTGATTTTTAAGGTCATTATATACCCCATGGGGGTATATTGCAAGATATAATAACGAGAATTTTGTGCAATAAAAAACTATATATGGTATAATAAACAATGCAATGTCCTTACCGGCAACATGGTAAAAGATCCTGATGCCGGCTGTAAGGGCACTTGCTATCATTTAGAAATGAGGTATAACCATGGAACTTTCCACCAGACACTTTGTACGGCCAGAGGACCTAAATCATCACGAAACTCTGTACGCCGGCCGGATCTCAGAATGGATCACCGAAGCCGCTATGATCGGCGTAACACGATTGCTGGGAAGCAACGAGGGCGTTGTATTAGTTGCCCTTAATAATATTTCCATCCAAAAACCCACTGTGGCCGGTGCCATCCTGGATTTTTATATGGAAAAGGGAACCCCCCGCTCCACCAGTATTCCCATTTATATTACGGTAAAACATATGCTGACAGGCCAGGTACATGCCAAAGGAACCGCCATTTTCGTTACCGTGGATGAGAACGGGAAAAAAACGCCCCATCATCTTTCATAAAAAAGGTTCCAGCTCTTCGGAAAGAAAGCGCAGCCGCACTCTCCTGCCGATCCTGGAACCTTTTTATTGTCTTTTCTTGATTTTATTGTTTCTTCGGATTTTTCCCAACAGATTATTTTGTCAGAAGCATCATGATCTTGTTACTTCTCTGGATAAACTCTGTCATCTTCTCTGCCGGCAACGGCTGATGGCTGATCATAGCCAGATCATACAGCTGCTGACAGAACATCTCTGTCTGCTCATCATCTTTGTGATCAAAAACATACTGAACCAGCTCATTATTAGCATTCAACACCAGAGTCTGGCCCATATCAGACATATCCATACCGCCCATGCCATTCATAGAATACATTTTCATCATATCCTGCATTCTGCGGGTCTCCTCTGAAAGTGTGATCATGGAAGAAAGATTCTCGTCTTTCAATTTCTCCACCTTTACCTCCAGATTTTCCCTGCCGGTAGCTTTCTGGAATAATTTCTTCAAAGTCTCTGTCTCATCTTTCAGAGCCTCTTCATCTGTTTCTTCCTTGAATGCTTCTGTCAGATCCGCATCAATACGCTGGAACCTCACATCATCGTCTCCCGCTTCCAAAGCAGATACGAATGGCTGGTCAATATTGTGAAGCAGTACAACCGCATTCATATCCTGGTCTTTAAACATTTTGATATACTGACTCTGCTGCTGCATATCTGTCACATAATAAACAGTCTTCTTCGGTTTTTCTGCAGGCTCTTTATTCTCATCCTCTGCATCACTTTCAACTACTTCTGCCACAACCGGCTCTGGTACCGTTTCCAGATATTCAGATAATGTACTGTATTTATCATTCAGATCTTTAAACAATACATACTCTTTTATCTTCTCTTTGAATTTCTCATCTTTCAGACATCCAAACTTGATAAACGGACTGATATCATCCCAGTATTTCTCATAATTCTCACGGTCTGTCTTGCACATACCAGTCAACTTGTCTGCCACCTTTTTCGTGATGTAATCAGAAATCTTTTTAACAAATCCATCATTCTGCAAAGCACTTCGGCTTACATTTAACGGCAAATCCGGACAGTCAATGACACCTTTTAAAAGCATCAGAAATTCCGGAATTACCTCTTTGATATTATCCGCAATAAATACCTGGTTATTGTACAGTTTGATAACGCCTTCTGCATTTTCATACTCCAGATTTACCCGTGGGAAATATAAAATACCCTTTAAATTAAACGGATAATCCATGTTCAGATGGATCCAGAACAAAGGCTCTTTATAATCGTTAAACACCTTGCGGTAGAATTTTTTATAATCTTCCTCGCTGCACTCATTCGGATGTTTTGTCCAAAGAGGCTGTGTATCGCTGATGGATACCGGCCTTTTCACGATCTTTGCCTTCTTAACAGACTCTTTGTCCTCTTCGCCCTCTTTTGGCTCTTCCGTAATCTCTTCTACAACCGTATCCTCTTCTGTTACTTCCTCCATAGGGATCGTTTCATATTCCGGCTCAGCATTAGCCTTTGTAAGGAATATCTCCACCGGCATAAAAGAGCAATATTTATCCAAAACTTCTCTTACCCGGTACTCATTGGCAAATTCATAACTGTCTTCATTCAGATGCAGGATGATCTCAGTTCCTACACAGTCTTTGTCACTGCTGTCCATGGAAAATGTAAGTCCGCCATCCGACTCCCAGTGTACGGCCTCTGCACCTTCTTTATAGGAAAGTGTGTTAATCTCCGCTGAATCAGATACCATAAATACCGAATAAAATCCCAGTCCAAAATGTCCGATGATCTGCTCATCATTTGCCTTGTCCTTGTATTTCTCCAGGAAATCAGCTGCTCCGGAAAATGCGATCTGGTTAATGTACTCTTTCACCTCATCTGCTGTCATTCCCAATCCATTATCACGGATGGTAATGGTTTTGTCTTCCGGACTAACCTCAACTTCGATCTTGCCTTTGTAATCTTCCGGCAGATCTGCCTCTCCGATCAGGGAAAGTTTCTTCCGTTTTGTAATTGCGTCGCAGCCGTTGCTGACAACCTCTCTCAGGAAAATGTCATGGTCCGAATACAGCCATTTTTTGATAATAGGAAAAATATTTTCAGAATTAATAGCCAAATTACCTTGTTCCTGTGTCATGATAAAACCTCCTAAATTTATATTCATTGCAATCACTTTTATGTTCTACAGGAATTATCATAACGCGGCAAAATAAAAAAGTCAAGAAAAATTTAGCACTCATTAGAGTTGAGTGCTAACAATGTTGTTTTTCTTAAGAAACAACATGCAATTTTCATCCCATTCCCTCTGATTTTCTTTATCCATGGAAAATTCTTTTTGCATATATCCCGTATAAATCAGCAGTTTTTCACGGTCATATTCCACTCTCATGGCACCTGTATCTCCATTTGCCATGGTATGGCAAAATTCAATTTTCAACTGCAGAGGTGTTTTCGTTCCACGGATCATCATAAAAACAAGAGGCTTTAACTGCTTCCACCGAACCAGTTCTTCTCCCTTCTTCTCTTCCTCTTCATACCACTCATCAAAGTTTTTTCCATCGCAGGAAAATCTGGTAAATGTTGTCACTTCACAGTCTCTTACATGGAATTTATCAAAGACTTCCTGCTGAAACAGGCATGTCATGAACACTTTTACAGACTCTATTTCTAATACGACCATTGCGAATAATTCCCTTCTATTTGCTCATACTAAGTTTGTATTCATTAATCAAGTACCGCCACTTACGGCGGCAGAATGGAGGAAGACATCATGCATGTAGATGAACAGACTTACCGTAAAGTTGCCAAACATTGCAGTTCTTACTCAATGAAAGGCAAAAACGCAGCCAAAAACAAATCCGGTGATACCAGTGTTTCATGCACAACTTGTAAGCACTTCGCATCCGACCACCACTGTACCCTGGATCTGTTTGATCCAATCGTGGAAAACCACAATTTCTAATCAGGGTTCTTGTAACCGGCAGGTGTCCGTTTTTTAACGGGCATCTGTTTTTTAGGTTCCGGCACTTTCTCCAGGATCACGATGGATCTTGGTTCCATTTTTACCACTCCCTGCTGCAAAGTACCGCCCTTTTTTTCTGCTGTATCATACAACACCTTCCATGTTTTTCCTTTCTGGATGTCCGGCAGATAAAATTCATGAGCCTCCCAGTGGAAGTTAAAGGCAAAGTATAAACTTTCCCCTCCAAAATATGCCCCATAATATAAAATTCCCAATTCCCTGCTGTAATATGAAAAATCCGCTGTCCACGGTTCCCTTCCATGACAGGACACATCCGGCGCCCCCAGAGAGCGGTAATCAGATCCTCGAAGAAATTCTTTATTATGATACAATGGATGTCTTTTTCTAAATGCCAACAGTTCCCTCACAAAATCAAAGGTTTCTGTATTTTTCTCCAGATCATTCCAATTCAGCCAAGTAGTAGGATTATCCTGACAGTAAGCATTGTTATTTCCCTTCTGGGAGTTTCCAAACTCGTCCCCTGCCAGTATCATAGGCGGAGCCATCCCTAAAAGCAGCATAACCCAGGCATTCCGGTCCTGCTTTCTTCTCATGGCAAGTACCGGTTTTTTTCGGGTATATCCTTCCATACCGCAATTCCAGCTGTAATTGTACTGGGTTCCGTCCCGGTTCTTTTCTCCGTTTTTTTCATTGTGTTTTATGTCATACGAGATCAGATCCCTTAAAGTAAATCCATTGTGCTGGGTAATGTAGTGGAGATTTTCACCATCCTGTCTCTGCTGCTTGAAATAATGATAAAAGCCTTCTGTCTGACCCTCGTCACTTTTCAAAAACCTTCTGGCATTAATCATAAATCCGTCATTCATCTCCATGTACATGCCCTGGCTGTCAGCCTGATATCCATCTCCAAATATCTTGCAGTACGCAAGAACCGGATCTTGTCTAAGCCATTCTAAATCCATTTTATCTGAAGTAACATGAAATCCATCTACATGGTACTCCTGTGCATAATACCGCAGACATCTTGTTATAAATTCCGGACTTTTCCCTTCAAAATACATATCGAGGATAAAGTTCATACCCTGACTGTGCAGGCTGCAGACCATTTCCTTAAATTCAGTCACAACCGGTTTGTTTCCGCTTCCATAACTGGCTTTTGGTGAAAAATAAAACGCATCTCTGGTGTACCCCCAGTAATTGATCTTATTTAACAAGCTCCCTGTTTCATCTGTCATCTGCTCATTAAAATCATATACCGGCATCATAAACAGCGTATTGATCCCCAGTTCTTTCAGATATGGGATTTTTTCTGTCACTCCTGAAAAAGTTCCCGGGTGCTTTACCTTAGAACTTTCATGTTTTGTAAAACCTCTGACATGACATTGATACACGATCATCTGCTTTAATGGGATATATGTCCTATTTTCTCCTGTCCAGTCAAATTCATCTGTACAGACTTTTCCACGGACCTGTGCCCTCTTTTTTCCAAACCGTTCCCTGCCTGCTGTCATGCACGCATAAGGATCCGTAAATGTCTGTCCTGATGCATAAAAGTCATACTCCAGACCATTTAATTCATCTGCCAGACCGGGACTCTGAAGACACAATGTAAATACATCTTCACTTTCTCCTGTCTGAGCCGGAAACATGCAATACTTTTTAACTAATCCTCTCTGGTCAAAGAAACGGATCCAGCAATTTTTAACGCCTTTCTTCCAGACAGATATTGATACTCTTTCCCGGCTCTGCCAGTGCATCCCCATTGGGAAAATACTTCCCTCCTGAGTCTGAACATCTTCTAATACTGCCATTGCTGCTCTCCTTCCCTTGACAGGCGGCTGAATTTCCACATTCTGCTCTGATAGTCTCCGTGCAGATCCACAACCAGTCCAATTTCCATCAATTCATCTCCGTGATAAATCTCCTTTGTATCCAGGTCTATGTAGTCTGCCTCCGCATCCAGTCCTTCCATTTTTACCCGGTGGATGCTTCCATTTACTTCTGCCTGCATCTGCACAACAGATGCCACAAAACCGCTTCTGTCCTCCCAACAGATCATCCATGCTGCGAAATTTCCCTCAAACGGGCTGGCCAGTCTGTATAATTCTCCCTGAAAAATCAATTCCCGAATTCTTTTATATTCCTGAACCTGTTGCTTTACCTCTTTCTTTTCCTCCTCCGTAAAGGCTCCCAGATCCAGTTCATAGCCGAGATTTCCACTCATAGCCACACACCCTCTGGTAGCTAATGGGGTTTTTCTTCCGGACTGATGATTCGGAATAGCGGAAACATGCGCCCCCATTGCAGACACAGGATACACCAGACTTGTTCCATATTGAATATACAGACGCTCTATCGGATCCGTATCATCACTGGTCCATATCTGTGGCATGTAATACAACATTCCCGCATCAAAGCGTCCGCCTCCGCCTGAACAACTTTCAAATAATACATCTGGGTGTTTTTGCGTGATTTCTTCCATGATTTCATACAGACCCAGCATGTAGCGATGTGGAAGTTCTCTCTGTCTCTCCGGTGGCAGCATGGCAGATCCCAGATTGCTCATATGACGGTTCATATCCCACTTAACATAGGATATTTTCACATTAGATAAAATATCATCCAGACACTTTATAATGTACTGTCTCACATCCCCTCTGGACAGATCCAGCGTAAGCTGATTCCGGCAAAGGGATCTGCGTCTTCCCGGTGCATGAATACACCAGTCCGGATGTTTTCTGTACAACTCACTATCTGGCGAAACCATTTCCGGCTCAAACCAGAGTCCGAATTTCACGCCATTTTTCTCTATCTCATCGGCTAAGGCCTTGAGTCCTCCCGGCAGTTTATTAAGATTTACCTTCCAGTCTCCTAATGAAGAAGTGTCATCCTCTCTTTTTCCAAACCAGCCGTCATCCAGCACCAGCAGTTCTATTCCAAGGTCTGCTGCCTCTTTGGCCAATGTCACGATTTTCTCTTCGTTAAAATCAAAATAAGTAGCCTCCCAGTTGTTTACAAGGATTGGTCTCTTTCCTTCCTTGTACACACCTCTGAGCAGTCTCTTTTTATATACTCTATGAAAGATACGGGACATCTCTCCCAGTCCCTCTTTCGTGTAAACCATAACAACCTCTGGCGTTTCAAAACTCTCTCCGGATTCTAAAAGCCAGGAAAAATCTTCATTTCCCATTCCCATAAAAGCCCTGAGTTTTCCTACCTGGTCCACCTGGGTTCCTGCCTGAAAATTTCCACTGTATACCAGATTAAAGCCGTAAACCTCTCCTGCCTGCTCGCCGGCTCCCGGGCTAAGCAGTGCCATAAAAGGATTCATCTGATGGCTGCTGGCCCCACGGCTGCTTCCGATCCGGTTTTCTCCCCTGGTCACTCTGCTTCGCTGAATGTGACGCTCTCTTCCCCAGGCTCCCGGCAAGGTGATCCACTCATAATCAGATCCTTCATAATCTACGGAGCAGCTGAGTATACGATTGACCCGTACTTTTTTATCCCCTGTATTCTCAAGCCGGACATATCTTGTGATCACATCCAGTTCATCCATCACCGTGTAATAAAGATGCAGACGCAGACCTCCCACTTCATCCTTCAGCGTAATGTGAAGTGTCTGTGCCTCATCCTCAGAAACCGTATAAAGGCAGGGCATACCTGCGATCTTTTTTCTTCCTTCCAACACTTCTGCCTTTTCATACAAAAAATCCGTTTCTCTGCTGCCATCTTCAAATTCCACCAGCAAAGAAGGTACTCTGTAATCACTCTCTCCGGTCGGATACTCTCTGCACAGATAATCCAGTGAAAATATCCCCTCTCCACAGTCCGGCTCCATCACATCAAAACAACTCCATCGTTTCAAAAGTGCATCTTCCGATCTGGGTGTCCTGATTCTGCCCCCCCAGTACACATGTGCCAAGTATTTTCCCCCTACAACAGCCAGGATATAACTGGTCTTTCTCGTCTGTAAATGAAATACTGCATCCTTGTCCATTATTATGCTCATGAGACCATCCTCCTATTCACATTTATATGCAATTATAACACACAAATCCCGTTTGCACTACGAAAAACATGTTACTTTTGCTAAAATGCAGAAAACCCTTGCAAATTCGCTCATTTTTAGTAAAATAGAAAATAGTATACATTTATTTAAGAAAGGAATTTAAAATGATACAAGCAAGCAATATTTCATTAAGATTTGGTAAAAAGGCTCTCTTTGAAGAGGTCAACATAAAATTTACAGAAGGAAACTGCTATGGCATTATCGGTGCCAACGGTGCCGGTAAATCTACCTTCTTGAAAATTCTCTCCGGTGAGTTGGAACCAACTACCGGTGAGATCATATTAGGTGCCGGCCAGCGTCTTTCCGTGCTGGAGCAGGATCACTTTAAGTATGACAGTGATGTTGTATTGGACACCGTCATTGCCGGAAACCAGCGTCTTTTTGATATCATGCGTGAAAAAGATGCTATCTATGCCAAGGAAGATTTCACCGAAGAGGACGGTATCCGCGCCAGCGAACTGGAAGAAGAATTCGCTAACATGAACGGATGGGATGCCGAAACAGATGCCGCTACTCTTTTAAATGGTCTTGGTATCGAAACAGAACTTCACTACAAAGTGATGAATGAACTTGCTGATAATGATAAAGTCAAGGTACTCCTTGCCAGAGCATTATTCGGAAATCCGGATATCCTGCTTCTGGATGAGCCAACCAACCACCTGGATCTGGATTCCATCCGCTGGCTGGAAGAATTTTTGATCAACTTCGATAATACGATCATTGTTGTGTCCCATGACCGTTATTTCCTTAATAAAGTCTGCACCCACACAGTAGATCTTGATTACGGGAAAATGCAGATTTATGCCGGCAACTACGATTTCTGGTATGAATCAAGCCAGTTGATGATCAAGCAGATGAAAGAAGCCAATAAGAAAAAGGAAGAAAAAATCAAAGAACTGCAGGAATTTATCCAGCGGTTCAGTGCTAACGCTTCCAAATCCAAACAGGCTACTTCCAGAAAAAGAGCGCTGGAAAAAATCGAGTTAGATACCCTTCGTCCATCCAGCCGTAAATACCCGTATGTTGATTTTAAACCAGACAGAGAGATCGGTAATGAAGTCCTTACTGTGACCAACCTGACCAAAACCATTGATGGCGAAAAAGTATTGGATCATGTATCTTTTACCGTAGGTCATGATGACAAAATCGCTTTTGTAGGTTCCTATGGTATCGCCGCTACTACTCTGTTCCAGATTCTTTCCGGAGAAATGGAACCGGATGAGGGAGATTACAAATGGGGCATCACTACCTCCAACTCCTATTTTCCAAAGGATAATACAAAATATTTTGACAGCAACGACACGATTGTAGACTGGCTGATGCCATTCTCTCCAGAAAAAGACGCAACATATGTCCGTGGCTTTTTAGGCAGAATGCTTTTCAAAGGCGACGACGGATTGAAAAAAGTAAATGTCCTTTCCGGTGGTGAAAAAGTACGCGTTATGTTGTCAAAGATGATGATGCTTGGTTCCAATGTTTTAATGTTAGACGAACCAACAAACCACTTAGACATGGAATCCATTACCTCTGTAAACAACGGACTTATCAAGTTCCCGGGAGTTGTCCTTTTCACTTCCCAGGACCACCAGTTTATACAGACAATCGCCAACCGTATCATCGAACTGACACCAAATGGTATGATCGACAAGGTTACCACCTACGATGAATACCTGGACAGCGACGATATGGCAAGAAAACGCCAGGCTTTGAACTAAGAAAGGAGTGATCATTTTGGGGCCCAGTGACGCGATAAGCATACTTGTTATTGTAATTTTACTTATACTTTCAGCATTTTTCTCTTCTTCCGAAACCGCCCTGACGACGGTTAACAAGATTAAGATGCGTTCTTTGGCAGACGAAAAAAACAAGTCCGCCAAACAAGTTCTTAAACTGATCGAAGAACCGGAAAAAATGTTAAGTGCAATCTTGATTTGTAATAATGTGGTGAACTTATCCGCTTCTTCTTATTCCACATCCTATGCATTCAATATCTGCAAACGGATGGGATTTGAAAACAACACCAGTCTGGCTGCCGGTATTGCCACCGGGATCCTGACTGTGCTGATCCTCATTTTTGGTGAGATCACTCCCAAAAATATGGCTACCAGAAACGCCACTAAGTTGTCTCTGACAGTAGCGAGACCAATCTTATTTATGACAAATCTTCTGACACCTGTGATCTTTCTGGTGAACCAGATCTCCCGCTTTATCCTTTTCCTTATGCGGGTAGATACCAGCCACAAAGAAAGCCAGATAACAGAAGATGAACTCCGTACTTTCGTAGATGTCAGCCACGAAGAAGGCGTCATCGAAAGCGAGGAACGCCAGATGATAGCAAACATCGTAGATTTTGGCGATTCTCTGGTGAAAGATGTAATGATCCCTCGTATGGATATTGCCATGGTGGAAAGTACCATTACTTATGATGAACTTATGCAGGAATTTACAAAGAGCAAATTTGCCCGCATGCCTGTATATGAAGATACCATTGATAATATTATCGGTATTATCAACCTGAAAGATGTAGTTTTCTATAAAGGTGATAAAAACACCCTGGATATTCACAGTCTGATCCGCGAGGCCCATATAACCTATGAATACAAAAAAGTTTCTGAACTTTTTATTGAGATGCGAAAGGATTCCATCCCCCTCAGCATTGTATTAGACGAATACGGTGCACTGTCCGGCCTGATCACAATCGAAGACCTGCTGGAAGAAATCGTTGGTGAACTCCGGGATGAATACGATGATGATGAAGAGGATGAAATTCAAAAAATTGCTGATGATAAGTACATTTTGTTAGGCTCCACTGACCTGGATGACATAGCGGAAGAAACAGGGCTTCCCCTCTCTTCGGAGGACTATGACTCCATTGCCGGTCATATTATCAACCTTTTAGAACATTTCCCTGAAGTAGGGGAAGCGGCAGAAGATTCTTATGCCCGCTACCTTGTGTTAGAGGTTGATGGAAACCATATTGACAAAGTAGAAATGACCATCAAACCGCAGCCGGAAGAAGAAGATCCTTCCGATAATGATGAATAAGTAATACATAGTGGCTATCCTTTCGTCCGGATAGTCACTTTTTTATTCTGTCCTTTCTTCTCCAGACGCTTTCTTACTTTCTTTTCCATTTTCTTTGGTACCAATATCCTGCATTTATTAGAAATTCCCTTCAGTGCCTTTTTCCCTACTTTGCGGATCAAATTCCCCTTAAATTGAATCCGCTTCAGATTGGAACACCTGTAAAATGCCTTTTCCCCTATCAGACACACATTTTTTCCAAGTACCACACTCTTTATATGCTTGTTTGATGCAAATGCTTTTGACCGGATTTCCGTAACTATATAATTCTTCTTTTTATATTTGATAACAGCCGGGACTACCACCTTTTTCTTTTTCTTTTTTACCTTCCACACAACAGCCTTTCTGCTTCCTGCATAAAGTCTGTATGTAATTTTCCCTTTCTTCATCGTGATTCCCCCTATATTTTTCCCTTCACTTTTTGCCACATCTGAAAAGGTGATCACAATGGATTTTGGAGCTGCTGTCGCTTTGAGAGACTGCGTATTTTTCGCCGGAGTTGTTGCCGACGCTTTTGAGGTAGTTTCTCCCGGTTTTACGGATACTGCCGGCTTTGTCGGCGCCGCCGGCTCTGTTGATGTTTGCTCTGGAGACGCGGTTGGTACCGGTTCTTCCGTTTCTGTCGGCTCCTTTGTATCAACCGGCGGTCCGGATACTACGGGTGTATTCGTCGGTGCCGGTGTTATCTCCTCTTTCTTTTCCCATCTTGCCTCCAGCTCCACATCGGACGTCTCTTTTGCTGTAAACACTTCTTCTACACAGCTTCCATCCCTCCGATAATACAACGTATCCTGGCAATAAAATCCTAAAAAATCCTGTTTATTTATAAACTCTCCCTTTATTACCGGCATTTTCATACCAGGATAAGCGTACAAAACAAAACATACATTTCCTTGATCCTTTGCCTCCATCTTGTAACTGTTCCCTATGGATTCCATATTCCGGCCATATTTCCGGCCATACTCCATAACCGAAGACTGACTCCACCCTTGCAGCAGACTCTGGGAAGAAAACACATCCGTTCTGTCTTCCAGACGGCAGTTTGGATTTTCCACCTTTACCCATCCCAGACAATCTGTCAGTGCGTTTCCTTTGACCTCACAAATTCCATATCCAAGCTCGACTCCCTTTATTTTACTTCCCAGCACGCAGTCACTTCTTGTGAGAAAGGATCTCGTATCTTTTCCTTTTCCAAAAATAAGGATACAGTCTCTCTCGTTTGCTTTCACATATTCATATAAAAACCCCGTGCCATAACATTGGATCACCGTCTGTCCGGGGATAGCCCGGGGATCTTTTACAGCGATTTCTCCTATTCCTTCTATCATACTCTGTAAATTGTCACACCCCTTAAAGGCATCCTCTTCTATCTCCACTTTTTCTGTACAAGGGCGAAAATCTATTTTCTCCAAAGAAGTACAATTTAAAAACGCATTCATTCCAATCTTTTTCAGTGCCGGGGAAAAAGAAATTTCTCTCAGTTTGGTACATTCCTGCAGAGCGTTGTCTCCAATAGCTGTAATATCCGCTGGCAGGTGGATGGTTTCTATGCTTTTATCAGCCTGAATCAGCGTATGTTCCTGAATATCCAGCCCATTCAGTCCGGCTCCCTCAAAACTTTTGAAAATTCTTTCTACCTGACAGCCATTCTCATTTACCACAGCATTGGTGGCAGATACATATTGCATGTCTTTATAATACTTTCCTATGGTAGAATCCGTTCCCAGACGACTTCCTGACTGTTCTGTCCCATAACACGCCATCCATTCAGTCTGTCCCAGCACTTCACCATTTTCCAGGCGATCCACACAGACAACCTTGTAATCGTTGACTTCCCAGAGTGCATACAAAGTACCGCCGCCATTACAGATCGAATTTTCATAAATCCGCTCTTTTCCCTCCTGATCAAATGCCCATCCTTTAAATGTATACCCTGTTTTTTCAGGTACCGGCAGGGTGCCATAAACCTGTCCATAATTGTAAGTTCTTGATTTTTCTTCACATACACCGCCATTGGCGTTCCAGGACACAGTAACCTGTTCCGGTGTCCAGTGGGCATACAGATAGTGGTCCTGATCTGTTTTACACAACACACTTTCCGTTATCCGCCGGCCTTCTTCTTTCTGTGTATACCATCCTTCAAACTGATATCCCTTTCTTTGCAGCACCGGCAATGTACCATATGCACTGTCATAGGTAACAGTTTTCTCCTGCAGCGAGTTCTTCCCATCATTGGAGTTTAAATATACTGTATACTCTTTGGCCTTCCATTTGGCGTAAAAGTCCTGATCTACTGACATGGTGGTTGCCTGGTACAAGGACCCTCCTGTCAGGCACTCGCATCCTTCATAATGCCACCCAACAAATGAATATCCCTGCCGCACCGGTGCCGGTATATATGAGGTTGTCCCTCCTGTGTGGTATGCCAGCCCGTTATACAATTCATCCCACTGATTATAATTTCGGGCATTCCTGAAGAAGGCATTTTCTCCGGAACCTTTCATTTTTTCGCCAGCTTTTGCACTTAATGGAAACCAGTGGTCCATCCCGGAGCCCTTTACTAGTTTTCCTCCATTAAAATGAAACACATTTTTATAAGTATCCGGCATAATGATCTGCACAGCGATCCCATCTATTTCTTTCAACTGTTCCGAAGATATTTGCTGTGTCCTATTTTCTTCATCCACCGTGCATAACTGTCCTGTTATATACTCTCCCTGTACAGACCGTATTACATATCCCAGTGGTTTGATGGACACACTGCTTCCGCACAGACGGGCATAAGGCAGACTGATATCGTTGATCCTCAGATTTCCATCTCCATCCATACGGATCACATTCGTGGATACCACTGCCACATCCGAAGAGATTCTGGCATAATTAAAAGATCCTTTGTTAAACGACTCTTGTTTTTCCGATATGACTACATTGGATGTGTCCGTTTTCTCATAATGTGAAATGGCATCGCCTGACTCAATCTCTGTATACAGATATGTTCCATCCTTATCATGATGAATTCCATTTCTTGGCATATAAACTGCCAGTTTCACTTCCGATGCTGCTTCTGCCACCACCCCGGATGGCTGATATACTCCTGTTATGACCATAGACAAGACAAGAACTATTACTACTAATTTTTTCCCTTTTATCATCTTTATCACTCCTAACTATTGTTGGTCTGCAAGATTACCTTGCGGCGGACTGCCACAGTCCGGTTTCTGCGGTCCGGCAATTCATACATACCAATCGCCTCTACATCCAGTTCGCCCTTATTGGCATCCCACCTGTGAACCTTTACCGTCAATTCGATATCAGAATCCATTCTGCTTATCATTCCCTGAAGCAGCAGTGCCATATAATGGTTTTGCTGCCTTTCATTTCCGTTTACATCTTTTTCTAACTGTTTCATTGTCTGGCGCATTGCTCTTGTCAGGCTCACGCCCAGATCATGTTGATATTTTGAATCCATATTTACACTTCCCTGTATTACTACAGCCAGCATCACCACACTGATGCCGATCATAGCTACAATTACTGTTTTCATCTTCTCTCTCCTATTGTGCATACCCCAAAAAAGTATAACACCTTCCCTTATTTAAAACCGGCAGCCAAAACTTCATATCAAGAATCACCTTTGCCTGGGTTCCATAAGCGGTTTCATATGTGTCCACCATAAGGTCATATCCACATTGACCGGCAGCATGTTTGCAGTCTGCAATGGTCTTTGCATCACAGTTACTGTTCTCAATCCGCATTACCAGTTCATCGTGAACCTGCTTTGCTCTGGTGTACTGGATATTTTGCGTCACATATGTGATCCCTGTCCACATTAGCAGGATTAGGAAAAAGCACAAAACGCACTGTGAACAAATCTCACCTAATTTCACTTTTACCTCCTTCTTCTATTACGATCTGGAATTTCTTCTCAGTCCTAAGCCCAGTCTTATCGCTTACTACTACTGCCTGTGCCTGATAGTCTCCCCCTTTTTTTATACAAAAAGTATCTGCCTGCGCCTGTCCCTGTATCTGCACCTTTACTTTCTCTGTCAGGTCGGTTCCGTCATATTCTCTGGCCCGTACCATTTCTTTCACTGAAACCACCGACTGTGCCATCCATGTTTTCTCCAACACCTCTATGACCGGCGCTTCCTCTTTCTCCGCCTTGTATACCCCCTGGATCTGCTGACTGTCTGGTACAACTCCCCATTCTCCCCATTTCCCCTGTAATATCTGCAGGCAAAAAAGCATGCCAATTCCCATGATAAACAACGCCAGCCATCCTGAAAATTTCTCCCATTTCATTGGATTTCCCCCCTTTACACAAACAAAGAAAACTGTTCCATCATGATCAAAATATACCAGATCATATCCACACCTATTTTCACGCCGGCCAGAGCAAAGGGAAGATTCTTTGCAAAACTAAGGAAAGCCAGTTCTCTTTTACTCCCCTGGTTCCATGTGTCCTCCATCAGCCGGTTATTATATGCAACAAGCGACAGGATCTGTTTTTCCAAATGTCCGTAATCCTGCTCTCTCACAGCATACAAAAGCCGCATCCCGGTCTTTGCCTCCCTGAATCCCAACGAATCCGCAAAGTCCATATAAGGTTTTATAGCCGCCGGTTCTTCATAAACCGCCTCCAAAAATTCTGCCGTCCGGTGTTTTAATGACTCCTGACCGGCACAGGCCATTGCCTGATACACACTTTTATGGCGCAGATTCAGACATACATACAAAAGCCATGTGGAAAAACTCTTTTTTTCCTGTGTCTTTTGTTTTTCATATTGGAAATCCTCTCTCCAGTTCCCCATTCCCTTTTTTAACACTGCCTTTGTTACCAGAAAATAAAGCACAAGGATCCCTGCTGCCATAAGTTTATACATTCTTCCTGTCACCATCTGTGTCAAAATCGTTTCCGGCAAAAGAGCTCTTGAAAACAAAAGTAAAAATCCAGACAAAATCAGGCATATATCATATTCCCGCATTTTAGACTGCCGCTTCTTCTCATGAAAAGCCACCCTTTCTTTGATCTGCTGCACTTCCATCAGCATCAGATCCAGTGAATCTTCTATATCTCCTCCCAGCGTCTGTGCCTCCAGCAGAAAATTGTGGATCCAACGCATACGGTCGTTTCCCATTTTTTCCTCAATCCATAAAAACGCCTTCTTTTCTTCTCCTTCTTCTACCTTTCTTAAGGCACCGGATAAGCCTGTTGATTCCGTACTCTCTTTTAATGCCAGGGAAAGAATCTGGTATCGTTTGTAAGAACAGATAAGCTGCTCTAAATAATCCATTCTCGTAAAAAAGAGTTCTTCCTCCCTCTTACTTTTGTCCCGCATCTCAGTCCCGTCCAGATCAAGAACATTCCTCCCACAAACAGGATAAGGAACAGAACCATGCCAAATCTCAGATAATAGCATAGAAACATAGAAAACAAAGTATAGGAAACCCGAAGCAAGAAAACCTTTCCTTTTTTTCTTTTCATACTAAGCCTCCATTTCCAGGCGGTCTTTCAGATCACGGGGAATTTTATCCCGATTTAATCTGCCTTTTTTTGCCACCATGGCAACCTGATTTTTTCCTTCATAATTTTCCTGAAAAACGCCGATTTCTTCAATATATCGTCTTATTTTCCCTGACTCATCCATCTCCCCCTGAACTAACACCCCCACATCAATATAGCGGTAGATATCATATTCCATTCCTTCTGACGCCTGTTCCTTTCCCGCCATGGTAAGGATCCTTCCCGGTATATCTGCCACCTTTTTCCCGTGCAGGGTAGTAAGGGAGCTGGCTCCTGTGCTCAAAGATTCTAGCAGCTGTCTGGCTTCTTTGGATCTTGCCTCGGACAAAATGATCCACTTGGGATATTGTCTCAGACTGGCCTTGATGGCCTGGGCATAGCCAAAGTTTTCCGCCACCTTCATTTCCACACAGTCCTTGTCCGGATTCAGTGTCTGGTAATGTATCTCCATTACATCTTCAATAGTAATAGCTCGTTCCCTGGACGGTATGAACTGGGTCAGATATTTCAAAAGTTCTGTCTTGCCCGCCCCCGGAAGCCCGCAGATTACAATGGTACAATGGGCTTTCACACACCGGACTAAAAAATCATGGATCTCTTCACTGCAATAGCCACTTTGGATCATATTTTCCTTGTTCATCCGGCACACTGCCGGTGTTTTGCGGATGGATATGGTATACCCGGAACGGGCCACGCTTTCATGCACCACACTGACTCTTAATTCCTCTGTCTCGGCCTCCATCACCGGATTGATCCGGTTGAAAGTCACACAGGTTATATTGGATAAAAGCATGATAAAACGCTCCACAAAGCAGTCACTTAAAATCTCCGGTGCCATATAACGTCCCTGTTCCAGATCGTCAATCCACAACTGCTTTCCATTCCAGTTAATATCCGTTACACTGCTCTGTATAATGTAAGGGTACAAAATTCCATAGTCCTGTCTTTTTAATAAATATTTCTTCTGAAAATCATTTATGGTTCTCACCTCCCACTGCAAATTTGTCTAACATTTCCATTCCGCCTCCAAAATCAAATCTCTCAGACTGTCTGATCTGTCTGCGTATCCTTACAACCTCTTCCTTTGAAAAATGCCATGCTTCCGCGCATCCTCCGGCTTCTTTTGACGTTGTCACAAAAACAATCTTCTTTTTATCCCGGTTTTCACCAGCCTCTCTTTGTATTGTAACCTGCCACAAAGCCTCCTGTTTTTTTTCCGGTTCCGGCCGTTCCTTTTTCGTTTCCTGAACTTTTGTTTCTCCGGATTCCCGGCTTTTTTCCGGCACCGGAGTGTCTGTTACAGCCGGCATCTCCCTCCTATGCGGTTTCTTTTCCTTCTCCCCTTTTGGATGAGAGGACTTTTTCTCAGACAAATCCGGATCATAGATCTGCCCCAGTTCTCCATTTTCTTCTCCATTCAACGAGGTATGATAACCATAAATATCCGCCCCCAGTCTGGCCTGATTCTTTTTTATCCTCCCTCCCCGGATCCAGATACAGCCCTTTTTTCCGGTATAAATGCCGCCACCTGCATTCATAGCCTGGTTGTTTACCACATCACCGGACTGTATATAACAATGGCCCTCGTTATAAATTCCTCCACCAGCCCCTCCGATCCCTCTTCTTTCACTTTGCACACCGAATGCCCGGTTGTTTTTCACAGTTCCTCTGGTCAATACAAACTTTCCCTTGTTTACCACCGCTCCTCCACAGCCACTGTTTTTCTGTCCTGCATTTCTCCTGCCGCAGGAGTTTTTTTCCAGTATTCCACCCTGCATTTCAAAAACACCTCCGGCATCTACCATAACAGCCGCTCCGCCTCTTAGATTTGAGTGATTCCGTATCGTCCCCTTCTTACAGAGCACCATCGAACCTTCTCCTGCATGCACTGCACTTTTATCTCTTAATGAGGCTCTTTTATTTCCTTCTACTGTCACTTCTTCCAGGGAAAGCGTTGCCTTTTTTACATACAAAAGATTTCCTCTGTGATTTTTCCCCCGATAAATTTTTCTTCCCTTTCCCTGCAGAACTTTCACTCCTTTTACCCGGATTTCTTTTGTCAGTTCTATATTCTTCTTCAGATAGACCACACATTCCCCCGGACTCTCCAGTGCCCTCTTCAACTGTCTGAAACCATCCACACCCACTGTCTTTGTTTCAGACTCTGACACTGTTATTTCCCCGGTCACACCAAGGATCAGAGCAAGGCAGGCAAAAAATCCCACACACCCTTTATGCATAATAAACTTTCTCTTCCTTTCTCTCCATTACATTACTCAGAAGCCGATACGCCTCTGTTATCTGCTCCCAGAACACCCTGTCCTCCTTCTTCCCCTCTCCGCGATACAGTCTCAGGAAAAAGGGGATCAGATTTCCCCCGGATACCGCATCGCAAAAACCCGCGTTGCGGGGGATCACTCCCAGATGACTTCCCGGTATCCTGTACCTCTTAAGAATTTCTCCCCTGGTCATACAGGAATCTCCCTCATAATTACCGATGAGATAAAATGCTTTCTTGCGAATGTTAGAATAGTTACTGAAAAAATGAGATAATGCTGCTTCATTTTGAAACAAATTAACGACTACCAGATCTGCTTCTTCCAGAATTCTTCTGGAACTATTTAGAAAAGAACAGGATGTATCGATCATTACCAGATCGTTGTACCGTTCCAGATATTGCAGGACCGCCTGGCAGTCCCTGCTCATACGGTATTCAAAAATATCCGGATTTCCCTCTCTCTTCTGAGGCAGGTAAAATAATTTTTCACCCAGACACCCTCTGGCATTTTGAAAAATTTCCCTGGATGAATATATGTGGCCCTTTTCTACGGCATATAAAACCTCCTCCATTCCTCTATACCCTTCATACTGACATTCTTCTCTGACTTGATCATCAGAAAACTCGCTGAACAAAGAACTTTCCAGATTCATAAGATTGTGATGATTTTCAAATAGAATCGTTTTTCGCTGCCTGTTGGCAGAATCTAATGATGCTAAGATTCCCATACAGGCAAGATTGCTTGTAACACATGACTTTCCCCGGACGCTGCTCCAAAAAGCAACTTTCATACCTTCACTCCTCCTTCCGTTTCTTTTGGGGTGGAATGGCCTAATCTTATCATCTTGTCCCGTCTTTGTAAATTGTGTAATAGTACCGAAACATTCTGTCTTTTTTTGTAGAAAACACAGAAAAAAAAGCGTGCCACGCCAGATCATATCAAATCCGGCGCAACACGCAATTTTTTAAATTTTTATTTTACTCCATACTGCTCATAGTAAGCATCAATGGATGCCTTCATGGCATCATCAATAATGATCTTGCCCTGGCACTCTTTGTTGTACAGTTTTTCAACTACATCTTCCATTGTAACAATAGCTCCTGTTTTGAATCCGTAAGTCTCACGGATCTCATCTAATGCAGTCATTTTATCTCCCTTGCCACGCTCCATGCGGTTCAATGAAACCATTAGGCCGAGGATCTCTACCTTTCCCTGTGCCTGGATGATCGGAAATGTTTCTTCAATGGATTTACCGGATGTTGTTACATCTTCAATAATCACAATGCGGTCACCATCTTTGATCTTACTTCCTAAGAGGATACCGGTATCGCCATGATCTTTGATTTCTTTTCGGTTAGAGCAGTAGCGGATTTCTTTTCCATACAGCTCCGAAAAAGCGATGGTAGTTGCCACACTCAATGGAATTCCCTTGTAAGCCGGGCCAAACAGCACATCAAAATCATCTCCGTAATGATCATGGATTGCCTTGGCATAATACTGTCCCAGGCGTCTTAACTGGGAACCGGTTACATAGGCACCTGCGTTCATGAAAAAAGGAGATTTTCTACCACTTTTCAATGTGAAATCACCAAATTTCAACACATTGGACTCTACCATAAACTCAATAAACTCTTCTTTATACTGTTCCATTTTTTCTGTTCCTCCTTCTTTCTATACCAATCCTTTATCCTCAATAACCTGGATCACCTGATCTACCAGTTCTTCACACACTTCCTGTTTTGGAGCTTCCACCATCACACGGATCACCGGCTCTGTACCGGATTCACGCACCAGAATACGACCGGTATCTCCCAGTTTTTCTGCCACTTCAGCAACTGCCTTCTGGACATCCGGATCTGCCTGTGCCTCTTTTTTATCCTTTACGCGGACATTTTTCAACACCTGCGGATAGATCTTTAAGTCGCTGACCAGATTACTGAGAGTCGTCTTTCTTGCCATGATCACTTCCATCATCTTAAGACTGGTAAGGATACCGTCTCCTGTGGATGCATACTTGGAAAAGATGATATGTCCGGACTGTTCTCCACCGATCCTTGCACCATTCTTGGTCATATATTCATATACATACTTATCACCTACCGCTGTTTTGGCATAATCAATGCCCAGCGCATCAAAGGCTTTGTACAGACCAAAGTTAGACATAACAGTAGTAACTACTGTATTAGTCAAAAGTTTGCCGCGCTCTTTCATATATTTGCCATACACATATAAAATGTGGTCTCCGGTAATTACATTTCCTTTTTCATCTACACAAAGACAGCGATCTGCATCACCATCATAAGCAAATCCTACATCCAGCCCATTGTCTACTACAAACTTCTGCAGTCCTTCGATATGAGTTGAACCGGCGTTGGTGTTGATATTATAACCGTCCGGCTCTGCATTCATCACATAAGTCTTGGCACCCAGTGCATCAAACACAGACTTGGCAATGTTCCAGGCACTTCCGTTGGCACAATCCAGACCTACCTTCATTCCCTTGAATGAATACATACCAAGAGAGATCAGATAACCGATATAACGGTTTCTTCCTGACGCATAGTCTACCGTGCGTCCGATCTTTTCCCTGTGGGCAAAAGGAACTTCGTCCCATTTCTGTCCAAACAGTTCCAGTTTTCCGTCAATATAATCCTCTACCAGTGAAATGGTCTTTTCATCCATTTTCTCTCCCTGGCTGTTGATCAGTTTTATACCATTGTCATAAAATGGATTGTGACTGGCAGAAATCATAATACCGCAGTCAAACTCATCCACTCTGGCCAGATATGCCACCGACGGAGTAGTAGTTACATGCAAAAGATATGCGTCGGCTCCGGAAGCTACCAGGCCGCCTACTAATGTATACTCAAACATATAACTGGAGCGTCTTGTATCTTTACCGATCACGATCCTGGCCGGTGTATCATCGCCATTCTGACGCTTCAATTCGCCATAATACCATCCTAAAAACCGTCCTACTTTATATGCGTGGTCTGCTGTCAAAGTAAGATTGGCTTCTCCTCGGAATCCATCTGTTCCAAAATATTTACCCATGTTCATCCTCCTTAGCCGCCTGAACCTTCTGATCCGGGCACTTCTCTCCTATACTCTCACTATCCGTTTATTATACCAGTATTACAGTTTTTACGCAACTTGCAATCCAGAGGTACTATATATTTGTATAAAAAATTCCTGTTGCCAGTTGTACCAGAATGGAAACAACTGAAATCATAACCCAGCAGGCAAATCCGGCAGCAATCGGCTTCCCGCCTTTTTTTACCAGATCAATCAGATTCGTATTCAAACCGATGGCACACATAGCCATGGCGATGAAAAACTTGGCAAGCCATTTCATGGCAGTTACAAATGAACCGCTGTAAAAGGCAGTAAATCCGCTTTCCGGCAGTACCCCGATAACAGTTGTGATCAGTGCTGCCGCAATGAAAAACAGGATAAAAAATGGGAACACCTTTTTGAAAGAATATCCTCCTTCAGCCTGCACGCCTCTTTTTTTTGCACGCTGCATACGGATTAATGCCAGGATCAGCGTAATGGGAATGATCGCCAGAGTTCTGGTAAGTTTTACCGTTACGGCTGCTGACAAAATCCCCTGCACGCCATAGATTCCCTCTGCCGTGGAAGCCGCCGCCGTTACAGATGAAGTATCATTCACCGCAGTTCCTGCAAATACAGCGAATCCTTCTGTTCCCAATCCAATGGCATGGCCCAGATACGGAAAGATCAATGCCGCCAGTACATTGAAAAGAAAAATAACAGAAATAGACTGAGCCACCTCTTCATCCTTCGCATCAATCACTGGTGCGGTTGCGGCAATGGCGGATCCACCGCAGATGGAAGATCCTACTCCGATCAGACAGGCAATGCGCTTGTCCATATGGAGTACTTTCATCATCAACATTCCCACTAACAAAGAAGTAGTGATGGTACACACAATGACCGGAAGACTTTTCGCTCCAACCGCCGCAATGGTTCCCAGATTCAGAGAAAATCCAAGAATGATCACAGCCCATTGCAGAATCTTCTTGGATGTAAATTTAATACCATCTTTCAATGTTTCATTAGCCGCCAGTTTCGGGCAGATCAATGTGATTATCATTCCCATAAGAATACCAAATACCGGTGCTCCGATAATTTCAAAGGAAAAACTGCCTGCCTGGATCTTACATAAAAGAGTTGCAATGGCTGCCAGCACGATACACAGGCCGATTCCCAATCCTTTTTTCTTAATAAAGTTCATTTTTCTTTGTCCTCCATTGTAAATTATAACCTTACCCACTATACATGATTTTTTATTTATTGACAAGGTTTATCTGTAAACGGAGAGAGGCTCCGCGCTAAAATCCCATTCATTTTTGCAATCAATATTCCGTAATTTGTCATAGGAATCCCACTCTCTCCAGCCTGCCGGATCCGTCTCTTCATCTCCTTTTCATGCAGGGTACATCCCCCGCAATGGATAATGAGATCTGCCTCCGGCTGCGATGGGAATTCGCCTCCACTGGTAAAAGAAAAATGAAAATTTTTCCCGGTATAGTTTCGGATCCAGCCGGGCAATTTTACCGTACCTATATCATCGCACTGCCGATGATGGGAACACCCCTCAGAGATAAGGATCTTTGCTCCCTCTTCCAAACGGTCCAGCACATCGGCTCCCTCCACCTGGCGTTTTAAATCTCCTTTGTACCGGGCCATCAAAATTGAAAAAGAAGTGAGCGGTACTGCCTCCGACACAATGGAACTCACATAGGAAAAAGCCTGACTGTCCGTGATCACAAGCTGGGGTTTTTCTCCCATGGTTTCCAGCACTTCTTTTAACTCTGTTTCCTTTGTCACAATGGAGTAGGCACCTTTGTCGAGGACTGCCCGCAGCACCATCTGCTGAGGCAGGATCAGCCGTCCCTTGGGAGCAGCCGAGTCCACCGGAACAACTAACACCACCGGTTTTTTCGGACTGATCCAGTCCGGCAGCAATTCTCTTTTTTCTCCTGACAATGTTTCATAGCACTTTTTCGCCAGGACATCACGAAGCTGTTCCATGGCCTCCGGCTTCTTGGCACAGGTAAAAACAATATCCTCCTCCGGGAAAGCCTGCCTGAAAAAGTCTTTATCCTCATCCTGCATCTGATCTTCTTTATTTACCAGGATCCCGTATGGTTTGTGTGCCTGTCTCAGTTCTGCCAAAAGTTCCTTCTCCCGGGAAAAATCCCGGCTGCTTCCATCCAGTACCAAAAGAGCCATATCTACGGTCTGCCACCACTGTCTGGTTTTTTCCACCCGCTTGCCCCCAAGGGTGGAATCATCGTCCAGCCCCGGTGTGTCGATCCACAGAACCGGCCCTACAGGCAAAAGTTCCATAGCTTTTTTTACCGGGTCCGTAGTAGTTCCTTTTTCCTCTGATACAATTGCCACAGACTGGCCGGTAATTCCATTTAGCAGACTGGATTTTCCGGCATTTCTTCTGCCAAACAGACCGATGTGCACTCTCTCCCCACTTGGTGTATCCTGTAAACTCATATCGTATTAGAAGCGGAAATCCCGCTGTCCCTCCTTAATCTTCTGTAAATATTCAATGGTTTTTTCCTTGACTTTTTCATTGGAAATAACCGACAACTGTTCTTTAATAACTTTTTCTCCTTCTGCCTTTGTTTCTTCCCCGGCATAGTCCTGCAGATATTCCTGTAAAGTCAAAAGGGCATTTGGCTGGCAGCAGTTTACGATCTGCTTGCTCTTTAACAGGGACATAAAACGATCTCCCGTCCTTCCGGCCCGATAGCAGGCAGTACAGAAACTTGGTATATATCCCATTTTCAAAAGCCAGCACACCACCTCGTCCAGTGAGCGGTTGTCATTTACATCAAACTGCGCTGAGTTGTCTTCTTCTTTTTCCGGCTCCACATAGCCGCCTACACTGGTGCGGGATCCTCCGCTGATCTGGGAAATTCCCAGTTCCAGCACTTTTTTTCTGCTCTCTGCCGATTCTCTGGTGGAAACGATCATGCCGGTGTACGGCACAGCGATCCGTAGACACGCCACAATCTTGGCAAATGTTTCATCCGAGATTCCATTGTCAAACACATCCGGGTCAATATCATCTGCCCTGCGGACGCGGGGTACGCTGATGGTGTGTGGTCCTACTCCCTGGCAGGCCTCCAGATGCTCTGCATGCATGATGATACCGGTAAAATCATAACGGTAATTGTTCAATCCAAACAAAACACCCAGTCCTACATCATCGATACCGCCTTCCATAGCCCGGTCCATGGCCTCTGTATGATAGGCATAATCATGCTTTGGTCCCGTAGGATGAAGTTTTTCATAGGCATCTTTGCGGTAAGTCTCTTGAAACAAGATATAAGTTCCTATTCCTGCCTCTTTCAATTTCGCATAATTTTCTACCGTGGTAGCTGCTATATTCACATTCACACGGCGAATGGCGCCATTTTTATGCTTAATATCGTAAATCGTGTGGATACATTCCAAAATATACTCCAACGGATTATTTACCGGATCTTCCCCTGCTTCAATTGCCAGGCGTTTGTGGCCCATATCCTGCAGTGCCATCACTTCCTGCCGTACTTCTTCCTGGGAAAGTTTTTTTCTGCGGATGTGTTTGTTTTTCAAATGATAAGGACAGTATTCGCAGCCATTGACACAGTAGTTTGACAAATACAACGGAGCAAACATAACAATACGGTCGCCGTAAAACTCTTCTTTGATCTTTTTAGCAAGTTCATAAATCTGCGCATTTTTTTCAGGGATTTCACAGTCCAGTAAAACCAGTGCTTCTTTGTGGGTGATTCCCTTCATTTGCTTTGCTTTTTCCAAAATAGCGTCAATACATGCCTCGTTGTTTTTGTTGTCTTCAGCGTATGCCAGACATTCTTCAATTTCTTCATGATCAATAAATTCTTCTGCCTTTTTTGACATTACATTATACATGCCCTTACATCTTCCTTTCTGTCTACCTGATCTGTTCATACATAGTGGGAACTTCCCAGCTGGTATGGTCTGTGTGGAGTAATGCTTCCGCTTTGTGGGATAACGGTTCTTTTAAATATTCTTTATAAAGTGCCTGTATTTCCGGATTTTCATGAGAAAACCGTATTTCATTTCTTGCATCCAGGTCATACAATACTTTGGCACGACGCTCTGCCCATTCTTCTCCATCATGGATCGGCTGGCCTCCGCCACCTACGCATCCACCCGGACAGGCCATGACTTCTACAAAGTCATAAGAAACCTCGCCTCGGCGCAGTGCCTCTAACAAGGCCCGGGTGTTGGAAAGTCCTGACACCACGGCAATCCGTACTTTTGTTCCTGCAATGGAAAGACTTGCTTCCCGCCACGGTGCCCCACTCCGGATCTGTTCAAACTGATCCGGCTCCGGATTGACACCGGTTAATTTATAATAAGCTGTGCGCAGAGCCGCCTCCATAACGCCTCCTGTCGTTCCAAAGATCACACCGGCACCACTGCTGCATCCTAACGGAGAGTCGAACTCCGATTCTTCCATCATGGCTATATTGATGTTTTCCCGTTTGATCAGACGGCACAACTCTCTGGTGGTAAGTACCAGATCCACATCTTTCCCCGCTCCGGAATCATTGATTGTCTTAATATCTTTTTCCGCTTTTTTTGCCATACACGGCATAATGGACACACTGTAGATCCGATCTGGTGACACTCCCAGTTTTTCTGCAAAATAAGTCTTGGAAACTACACCAAACATCTGTTGCGGAGATTTCGAAGTGGACAGACATCCAACCATATCCGGATATTCTGTCTTTACAAAACGAACCCAGCCCGGACAGCAGGAAGTAAACAAAGGATATGGATGATGCTTTCCGTCTTCCAATCTGGCAAGGACTTCGGCACTTTCTTCCATAATCGTAAGATCTGCCGCAAAATTGGTATCAAATACATAATCAAATCCTATCTTTTTCAGTACAGAAACCAATCGTTTCGCCGTAGCAAAGGATGGTGCCAGATTAAATTCTTCACCCCAGGCCGCCCGGACTGCCGGTGCGATCTGTACGACTTTGATCTTGTCCTCCTGGGAGATCGGGCCATACACAGAGAAATCCCGGATACAATCATTTCTGGCACGGAGCGCTCCGGTTGGGCAGTGGGTTACACACTGACCGCACAAAGAGCAGTTTGCCTCTTCGATGGTGCGGTTTCCTGACACGCCTACAGTTGTTCTTCCTCCGGTATTCTGCACATCCCATACCCCAAGGCTCTGGATTTTATCACAGATCTGAACACATCTCATGCATTTGATACATTTCGTATCATCCCGATACAAAGGAAAGATTTTGCTCCAGTTTTCTTTGGGAATTTCTTTCACATAACTGTTCCGTTCAAAATATTCATTATTTGTAAAAGTCTGTAACTTGCAGTTGCCGCTTCTGGCACAGGCGATACAATGGCCTTTGTGCTGCGACATAATAAGTTCTATATTCGTTCTTCGTGCCTCTCTGGCTCTCGGTGTGTTGGTCCGCACTTCCATGCCCGGCTGTACCGGTGTATTGCAGGAAGTTACCAGTTTGTGGCTTCCCTTTACATCTACCACACAGACCCGGCAGGCTCCGATCTCATTGATACCCTTCAGATAACACAGATTCGGGATCAGAAGGCCGGCTGTTTTAGCTGCCTCCAGGATCGTAGTCCCTTCCGGCACAGTTACTTTTTTATTATCAATCGTTAATTCTACCATTCGTCTTCTCTGCCTCCCTTAAAGATTCCGTAACCATAATAATCACAACGGAGACAACGGCTGGATTCCTGCTGGATTTCCTTCTCATTCATGCCGATTTCCATAAGATCGAAATCATGGCATCTCTTTGCCGCATCCCGCTCTCTCAAGTTCACTCTTCCGCAAGGTGGCATAGATTCCAGACTTGGCATCGGAATATCCACATCCACACGGATCACATGAGAGTATCCAAGATACTCATCAATGTTGGCCGCTGCCACCTTTCCTGCCGCAATGGCACGAATTACCGTAGCCGGTCCTGTTACACAGTCTCCCCCGGCAAATACACCCGGGGCATGGGCTACTTCTGCCCAGTTCTCGGCTTCGATAACGCCTCGCTTGATGGGGATACCTGCATCCTCAAAATGTCTGGTCTCAATTCCCTGTCCAATGGCAACGATCACTACATCACATGGTATGGCAGCCTCTCCCTCTCCGGAAGCTGCCGGAGAAGGCCTGCCTCCTTTGATCAGCCCTGCCATTTTCTTTGATGCGATCAAGGCTGTCACTTTTCCATTTTCATCTGCCTGGATCCGTTCCGGCGCATGAAGTTCCAAAATCTCCGCGCCCTCGGCGATAGCTCCTTCTACCTCATCCGGCAACGCTGTCATGTCTTTCTTTCTTCTTCGGTATACACAGATAACTTTATCTGCTCCCAAACGAATAGCCGATCTGGTACAGTCCATGGCCACATTACCGCCGCCAATGACAACCACTCTTTTTCCCTTGAAATCGGGCATCCGGTTTCTTCCAACTTCCCGGAGCATTTCCACGGCAGAAATAACCCCCTGACTGTCTTCTCCTTCAATGCCCATCTTTTTATCCGTATGGGCTCCTATGGAAATATACACCGCATCATACTGTTCCCGTAGATCCTGCATGGTGATTTCCCCATTTTCACCACCAATGGTCGTATTCGTTTTTGCCACGACACCGGTAGACAAGATCACATCCACATCCTCCTGCAGACGCTCTCTTGGAAGTCGGTAACTTGGAATACCATATAACAACATACCACCTAATTTGCTTCGCTTCTCATATACGGTTACCTGATGTCCCATCAGCTGCAGATAATACGCTGCACTTAATCCGGATGGACCGCCACCGATCACTGCGATCCTCTTTCCCGTAGACGGTGCACACTCTGGTGCCGGCACCTCTCCTGCATGATCCACTGCTGCCCGTTTCAAGCCGCGGATATTAATGGCATCATCCACCATATTTCTGCGGCATCTGGCCTCACATGGATGCTCGCATACCAGAGCACAAGCTGTAGGAAATGGATTGTCCTTACGGATAAGGCGCACCGCATCGGCATTTCTTCCTTCCTTGATCAATGCTATGTAACCCGGGATATCCACTCCTGCCGGACACATGGCAACACATGGCACCGGCTGCTTGATATGGCACAGACAACGGTTGTGGTGGATATGCTCTTCAAAGTCATCCTTAAACCCTTTTATTCCCGCTAACACCATCCTGGCCGCTTCCCGCCCAATGGCACAGTCTGCCGTAATCTCAATGGCCCTGGCTGTCTTTTCCATCAAAATAAGTGTCTCCTCGTCTGCTTCTCCGTCTAACACCTGCTCCAAAAGATTTTCCAGCTGGCCCAGTCCGATTCGGCAAGGTGTACACTTTCCACAACTCTGGGCATGGCACAACTTCAAAAAAGCAGCCGAAATATCCACCGGGCAGATTCCCGGTGGACTGGCTACGATCCGACGCTCCAATACTTTGTACAAGTCCTCTACCACTTCCTGGGACTTGCTTACTGTCCTCATAACTAAACGACTCATGTTCCCCTCCATTTGATCTTTTTTTTCAAATACTGATTTTATTATACTCTTATTTAAGTCGTTTCGCAATTCAAATGATATCTGCACAGCTCCTGCAATGTAGACAATGGTTCTGATTGATGGCAACCGGGATGGAAGAAATATCTATACACTTTTGTGGACATACTGAGTAACACAGTTATAGTTGATAACAGCCAGTCCCTGGGTATATATATTGAAACCATAGTCACAGGCACCAAACTTCTGCCTACACAAGATATTCTCCCAGCATATGTTCAACGCAGTCCCTGATCTGACTCATAATCCTCTTACAGTCCACTTTTTCCATTCCGGCAGCAATGCCAACTGCCAAAATCTCTTTTTCTCCCGGATTGCGTCCATTTCCATCGACCATCGTTGTATGCTCTCCATAATAAGTACTGCTATAGGTAAGATCATACGCCGGACTTAACCGCCAGCAGTCCTCTGCTTCCTTGTATAAAAATGTAAAATTTTTAGAATGATCATCACGATTATGGGCAAAAACATTAAAACACATCCTGCGAAACATCTCTCTCATATCTTCGTAATTGTCTCTTGTCAAAATTTTGGTCAACTTCATTAAAACATGATAATCCAGATTGGGTTGTTCAAAATCCAATTCCAACAATGCTGCTACTGTCAACATATGAACTTTTCTCATCCCATTTCCATCCATAATTCTGTCAAACCGCTTTGTCCCAAAATATCCATCACATTGATCTGATGGAAATAATCTGGTTTCACTCATGGAAATGCCACATTGTCTGGCACAACAGGAATAATCATATTCCATCCTGCCGGCATTTTCCCCATCCACATGAGCCGGGAATTTGATGATCCACTCTTCATCATCAATCGTCGTCATAATCTTAGGCCTGGCTCCTCCGCTTGTACCTCCCAAACGGTACAGTTCATCCAGTTTATCCGAATATTCCGTGTTCAATATTTTTTGACACTGCACCGCAAGTTCATCCAAATTAATAGTATCCTGTGTCTCCTTCATTTTCCTTTCCGGATAATAAGTAAGTGCTCCCATTCCCGACTTTCCAACAATGGCAAGACGCTTCAAAACTGTAAGTTTATCAGTATTCTGTCCGTTTGCATGCAGCAGCCTGTTCAACAACAATTTTCCCCAGTTATCCGGCAGACTGTCCCCAAACACACCAAAAAGTCCATCAAAATAGTCCTTGTTGGGAACAAACACCTGATCTTTTAGCGGAAGGGAAAATGGACTGATCGAAAATCCATTTTCAAGCCATTCTTCACTATATTGAAATGCTGCTTTATGGTCCGCCGTCAGCGCTAATGTCCCCACAAGTCTCTCATGGTAACTAACCTGCAATACATCATTTCGTTTCATTGATAACCTCCTGAATATTCTTATATGGCACCTGTGTAAAAATATTTCTGAGTTCATCTGCCATATCCAAAGCCATGGCAATCTTTGTCAGCGATATCAAAGAGATCTTCCCTGAAGTTTCAAATCTTTTAATCGAGCCATAACTTACTCCACTCATAGATGATAACTTTTCCTGAGAAATAGAGCGTCGCTTTCTAATATTCCTTACTCTTTGTGCCAGTTTTTGATCCAGTTCTTCAGCCGTTTCCCATATCAATGGTTCCATCTGTATCCGCCTCTCATTCACAGATAATATTTTATCTAAAACAGCAAATTTTATGTCCTTTTAGATAATATTTTAACTATTATCATTTTACCATTTCTATCTAAAAATAACAATAGATATATAGAAGGACGGGATCAGATTCTTGCTGCGGACTAAGGTATAATCGATCCAACGGAGTCACTACGAACATAAAATGTAGCTCTTCCGGACCCCTTTTTTAAAAGAATTCCCTCTTCTACCAATTGCTTTAATGCTAGTTCCACGGACTTAGTTCCGATTGAGGGGCACAACTCAGCAATGTCACTCTTACTTAATTTCCCAATTTTGCTATATACAGCCCTCCTGACAATTTCTTTTGCCGGAAGTTTTTCACTTACAAGTTCTATTCTTTCCTCAAAGTCTCTGTATGCAGCAAGAATGATTCTCAGCATATATTTTATAAATGGAGTTACATTCTCCTTATTGTCATGCCAGCCTTCCTGACATTTCTCCAGTGCCATATAGTACAAATCTTTGTTCTTGGCAATCTTACTCTCAATAGAAACATATTTACCAACAACATACCCACTCCTATACAAAAGTAAGGCCGTAAGCAACCGGCTCATTCTTCCGTTTCCGTCACTAAAAGGATGTATACAGAGAAAATCATGTATAAATATAGGAATAAGCAAAATTGAATCCATTTCCTGATTTCCGATCATTCTGTTATAATTTTCACAGATAGCATCAACCGCCGCCGGCGTTTCGTATGGTGCAAGAGGGGTAAAAAGCACATACTCTTTTCCCATCTCGTTCGTAGCAGCAATGACATTTTGTGATACCTTGAAATGCCCTCCAATACTTTTTTCTGTGTATTTATACAAATCTCGATGCAACTGCAAAATATAATTTGTTGTTATTGGAATATACTCATAATTCTCATGTATTGTATTCAAAACATCCCTGTACCCAAGAATCTCTTCTTCAGCACGATTTTTCGGAGTCGTCTTTTCCTCACACAACTGCTTTAATCGGGTACTCGTAGTTCGTATTCCTTCAATCGAATTTGATGCCTCTGTACTCTGTCGTTTCGCTATTTCTACAAGCTTATCTAATTCCTCCGGCTTCTGCTTAAGATAGACCTCCTGTCTGCCCTTATATTCATGAATCTGGGCAATAAGCGAAATTATCTCACAATCCCATGTTTTCTCCTTTAGTGACGCATAATCAAATATTCTCATAAATATATCTCCTAAGCCATTATTTATCTCCTAAATAATATTAAATTTTAGGAGATAAGTCAACCTTTAGTATATAAATTATGCTTACTACATTTTATTCTGGCACAATATTCAAAACAACATACTCGGGATATTTGATGAAGAATCATTAAACTGGTGATAAATCCTGCTGTGAGTTCAATGCCTCTTTGATATATTTTTCTATGAAATCAATTCCAAAATCCGTATTGATCGTAAGATCAAAATTCGAAGAGGCTCCCCAGATTCTTCCTGTATAATATCGATAATTGTCTGCACGATATTTATCTGTTTTCCGGATCCGGTGCTGTGCTTCGCTGTACTCCACTCCCTGCCGATGACAATGATATTCTTGTACTGGATTTTCTCGTTGCCTGCATCCTGTGCTTCCACGGTTTTATAATCCTCAGAAAATATGTATGGCTTAACAAATTCCAGATATTTTCCAAACAATCTGGCGATAAAACCAACCAGCAGGGCTGCCATGATCGTCCCCTCCCGTACTCCATTGAGTTTACCGAAAAAAAGAACGGATAGCACGCCCGCCATGATCGTCATGGATGAATCAAATATGATCTTCGTCGTTCCAAAATTGGTGTTCCAGGTTTGTACAATCGCACGGACAAAAGATTCTCCCGGCAACATGACCACATCCGCCAGCACTTCCATATAAACACCAAAGCCCAGTACAACACATCCTGCTAAAAGTGAGATCAGTTTTACTACATAATTCTGTGGATCCACCCAGAAAAACATATACATAGTCAGATCGATAAAGTATCCAAATGCAATCGAAACCGGTATCTGCAATACATTTTCTATTTTAAAATTTTTCCGCAGGATCAATAACTGCAGTAATATGAGAAAAATACTGAATATGATCGTAAAATTTCCCAGAGTCAATGGATAATTCAAACTCAAAACATAGGGAATAGACGAAATCGGTGAGGTCCCGAGACTGGCCTTCGTTACAAGGCTTACTCCAAGTGCGTTGACAAATAGTCCTGCTAAAAACAAAAGATATCTTTTTAATTTATTCATGATTCGCTTGTTCCTTCTTTCTTCGTAAGTGTATCATTTTTCTGTCTGTTTTCGAGAATACTGGATAAATTGTCATAAATTCTGTGGTAGACAGACATAAACTGCTCCAACTCCTCTTCCTTGACATCTGCCAATGCTTTTTTTTCAATCTCAGCAAAGGCCTTTTCCACAAGTTTCTGTTTCCCTTTTCCTTCTGCTGTCAGATAAATGTGAAAACTCCGTCTGTTCCCATTTAGTATCCTGCGCTCGATCAATCCTTTCTCTTCCATCTTGTTAAGAATGGTTGTCAGGGACCCGGCTTCCAGAAAACATGCTCTGGCAATCTCTTTCTGATTGCTGCCATCATGATCCTTCAAATAATCAAGTATTTTTGGCTGGCCTATGGTAAGCCCTGTGTCTTTCAGTTGTTCAAGCAATGATTTCTGTACAAGCATCTGATTTGCCATGATCAGATAATGCAGCGTATCATCCATAAAAACATCTCCCTTTCAAAATATTTATAATTCAAACAGTTAGAATTATAACTATCCACTTGTGCTTTGTCAACAGTAAGTTGGAGGAGATGCCTGCACTACCATTTAGTCGAAAAAAAGACGGGAAACATATGCATTCCCGTCTTTTCCAAGTGAACTTACCGTTCTATTCAAAACAATATAAACCCTGCATTTTCCCTTATCCCAGGAAAAAAATCAGTGTATCGATCAAAAATACCGGTATTAGACAACTTAATGACCATACCATATATCCAAAGAAGGATGGCATCTTGATCCCGTTTTCCTCTGCAATGGAGCGCACCATGAAGTTTGGTGCATTTCCAATATAGGTAATCGCTCCCATGAAAACAGCTCCCGCTGAAATAGCCATCAGGATCACCTGCGGAATCGTACCCGATCCGCCCAGAATCTGGATGATGGATCCTTTGGCAACCAGATGAGAGGCTCCGGCTGTCGTAAAGAACACCAGATAAGTCGGCGTGTTGTCAAGGAAACTGGACAACGCTCCTGTGATCCAGAAGAACTGCCATGGATGAGTCAGACCAAGATCTGCTCCCTTTGCTTTCAAGATCATCAGCGCCGGCACCATGGTAATGAAAATACCTATGAAAAGAACTGCCACTTCTGAAATCGCATCCCACGAGAAATTGTTAGCCTCACGCACTTCCTTCTTTGTCGTCTTATAAGACAGAAAGGCAGCCAGCAGAATAATCGCTACCTCGATCAGAGAAGTAAACGGAAACTCTACTCCATCATACAATGGAATGGCTCCGATATCTCCCAGAACACCGCTGAGGATCACTGCACCTACGATCATTACCAGGAAGATGATATTGTGTGCACCTTCCAGACGCAGCGGCTTCTTCTCGTCCCCCAGCGCCGGTTTCAGTCCATCATACAAATCCTTTTTGTAAGAACGGATATCTACAAACAAGAAAATAGTAAGAAGCAGTATAAAATTCAGCAGCATGATCGGCAGAAGTTCCAGACTCCAGAAGAAATCTACTCCTCGGGTAAATCCCATCAAAAGAGGTGGATCACCTACCGGTGTCAGACAGCCGCCAATATTGGAAACGATGAAAATGAAGAAAATCACAATCTGTGCCTTTCTCTTTCTCCATGCGTTGGCACGAAGCAACGGACGGATCATAAGCATACTGGCTCCTGTGGTTCCGATCCAGCTGGCCAGCAAACCACCGATCAGGATCAGCAGGGCATTCAGCCTCGGGCTCCCTGCCATATCTCCTTTGAGACAGATATTTCCCGCCACACAGAACAGTCCAAACAGTAACACAATAAATGTAATGTAATCTCCAAAAACAACTTCTAACAGCTCTTTCCAGGTCTGTCCTACACCAAAATTTACAGCAAATGGAATCAAAAATGCCAGCGACCAGAAGATCACCGCTACCCATTTGTACTTGTCCCACAGATCACCAATCACCAGGGGACAGATTGCTATACACAACAACATACCTGCAAAAGGAATACAATAAGCTAGTGACATACCCGCCCCCAGCTGATCACCGGTGTCACTCTCCTGTGCTGCCATGGCCAAAACCGGATTTGACACTACCGCACATACGAGCAGACTAAGCACCCACCATATCTTCTTACCGTGTTTCATAGACTCATAATTCCTCCTTCTTGGATACGGTCTTTTTTTTCGAAGTCATTATAACTCTTTTTTCAGGGAAAAACAACAAAATTTACTGGTCTTTTTCTTTCTTTTTTTTCCGCTGTTCCTGCTCCATAAAATCCTTCATATCTTTGCGTCCTTTGTCAATGTAATAAGAGGAAATCCGAATATAAAGCCAGAACACGATCGGCAGGAAAATCGTTGACATAATACACATACGGAACAGTTCCGGTGCCGTTTCCGAGGTGGTCAACGCCGCCACCAGCGTCACCAGATACAGCAAAACCAGAAAACCTACACCGATACCTGCCACCACTCTCTGTCCCTTTGTATAAGAACTCTTAAAAGACTTATTCTCTTTTTTATCTTCCATTTTCTAATCCTCCTTTTCTGCCCCAATATGCTGGCGCAGTTTTCGTAATTCCTTTTCATAACCTTCTTCTGACAACTGATAAAACCGCTCTGTCTTTGCCTCATCCGGCAGATACTGCTGTTTTACATAATGATGCGGAAAATCATGAGAATACTGATACCCCACACCATGTCCCAGCTTGGCCGCACTTTTATAATGTGCATCCTGCAGATGGGCCGGGATCCGGTACCCCGGATGGCTTTTCACATATTCCATCGCCTTGTCGATTCCCATAATTGCAGAATTACTCTTGGGCGCACACGCCACATAAGAAGCCGCCTGGGCTAACACGATCCTTGCCTCCGGCATACCAAGCCGTTCCACCGCCTGGGCTGCGCTGACAGCCACTACCAGTGCCTGGGGATCTGCATTGGACACATCTTCCGAAGCACAGATCATAATGCGTCTGGCAATAAACCGGATGTCTTCTCCCGCGTATAACATCCTGGCCAGATAATAAAGGGCTGCATCCGGATCCGATCCTCTCATACTCTTGATAAAAGCAGAGATGGTGTCATAATGGTTGTCTCCGTTTTTATCATAGCGCAATGTCCTTTTCTGTATACACTGCTGTGCCACATTCAGGTCGATCCGGATCTTGCCCTCTTCATTCCGGTCCGTAGTCAAAACCCCCAGCTCTATGGCATTTAAGGCAGACCTGGCATCTCCGTTGCTTACATCCGCCAAAAAATCCAGTGCTTCCTCATCAATCACGGCACCGTAGGCTCCCAGACCCCGATCCGTATCTTCCAGTGCCCGTAAAATCAGTTTCTTTATATTTTCCTTTGTCAACGGCTTCAATTCAAAGATCACGGATCTTGAGATCAATGCCCCGTTTACCTCAAAATAAGGATTTTCCGTGGTGGCACCAATGAGTATGACTGTTCCGTCTTCCACGAACGGAAGCAGATAATCCTGCTGTCCTTTGTTAAAGCGGTGGATCTCGTCAATAAACAAAATAGTCTTTTTCCCATAAGCTCCCAGGTTCTCTTTGGCCTTTGCCACCACCTCTTCCATGTCTTTTTTTCCGGCAGAAGTAGCATTGATCTGTAAAAACTCTCCCTGAGTTGTATTGGCGATCACCTTGGCAAGGGTCGTCTTGCCGGTTCCCGGCGGTCCGTACAAAATAATAGAACTTAATTTGTCTGCCCGGACAGCCCGGTACAACAAGGTATCCTTTCCGATGATATGTTCCTGTCCTACAATTTCATCCAGTGTTCTCGGACGCAGTCTGGATGCAAGGGGAGATTCCTTCTCTTTTTGCTGTTCTCCAAAATAATCTAATAAGTTCACATTAATCCTTCTTTCCAAAAAATACAATTTCTTTTCCAGACATACCGTAGGCAACCTTTTCTTCCCGCTCCATCTGTGCCTTGCCGGCGGTCTGTTCTGTTATATCCTTTTCCACGGCATCGATCTGGTCTTCCGGCACAAGCAGCGTCATTTGTACCAGCTCACCATACTGTATATCCAGTTCATGAAGTTCCAGCGTTCTAGCCAGATACTGCAGTTTTCCGATACCGTTATAATCCGTCTCGATCCTCAGTTTAAATCCGGTGGAACAGGCCAGCACCACGCAGTGCTCCAGCCCTTCCTGCACGGCTTCTGTATAGGCCCGCACCAGTCCACCGGTTCCTAACAGCGTCCCGCCAAAATACCGGGTAACGATCGCCACAGCATTGTGGATCTCTCTTCCTGTCAGTACTTCCAGCATCGGCCGTCCTGCCGTTCCCGACGGTTCTCCGTCATCACTGCAGCGCATGATCTCATTTTTCTCTCCGATAACATAGGCAAAACAATTGTGCCTGGCATCATAATGTTTTTTCTTGATCTGTCCGATCCGCTCCAGTGCTTCTTCCTCTGTATTTACCGGAAAAATATTGGCGATAAAACGAGATTTTTTCTCTACAACTTCTCCCTGACCTTCTTTATATAAAATATGATAGGATGGCTCCATAAACGGAATCCCCTTTCTTTTAAAATCCTGATTACCCCTATCATATCATATGGAACTGTTTTCGTATAGCAAAAAGTACCGGCTTCCCTTGAAAGAACAGTAGGGATGATTTATAATAGACAAAACAAACACAAGGGGTATTATTACCTTTATATCAATCAGAATTGAGGTTATGTATGAATTTTAGTCCATCTGAGGTGGAAAAAAGGATTAACAGACTACAGTCTCCTGCCAGCCACCGTCTTAATAAAACAAAACTGATCACCATCCGTATTTTACTTATCGGATTTTTATTTTTGCTATGTTTTGGATGTAGTATGCTTTTAGGGGCTTTTCAGAGCACCATTGCCGCTGCGCCTGATCTGGACTCCATCCAGATCGCACCATCCGGCTACACCACCACTTTACTGGATACGGATGGGAAGACCATCCAGACCCTGGTTGGCAAAGACGCCAACCGCCAGTATGTAACACTGGATCAGATTCCTGTGAATCTTCAAAATGCCTTTATTGCTATTGAAGATGAGCGCTTTTACTCCCATCATGGTGTTGATTTTCAAGGAATTCTCCGTGCTTTTGCACTGGGACTTGCCAATGGCGGACACTTCAGCCAGGGTGCCAGCACACTGACCCAGCAGCTGTTAAAAAACCAGGTGTTTGAAGGCGGCGAAGAAAAAACCATCCTTGGCCGTTTTCAGCGGAAAATCCAGGAACAGTATCTGGCTATCCAGTTGGAAAAGCACTACAGCAAACAACAGATTTTGGAATATTATCTAAATACCATCAACTTAGGACAGAACACACTGGGTGTGCAGGCAGCATCCAAACGCTATTTCAACAAATCCGTGTCTGACCTGTCCTTGTCTGAGTGCGCTGTTTTGGCAGGCATTACCCAGAATCCGTCTGCCTACAACCCTATCACCCACGCCTCGGCCAATTCAAAGAAGCGGACCACTGTTCTTACCTACATGAAAGAACAGGGCTACATTACATCCAACGATTATAACACCGCCATCAATGATGATGTTTATAGCCGGATCCAGACCGTCAATCAAAAAACACGTTCTGTGTCCACTACCACTTCTTATTTCACGGACGCCCTGATCCAGCAGGTGATCAAAGACTTGAAACAAAAACTTGGTTACACAGAAACCCAGGCCTATAACGCCTTGTACAGCCGCGGTCTAAAGATCCAGACAACACAGGATTCTTCCATGCAAAAAATCTGCGATTCGGTTATAAATAATAAAAAATACTATCCTGCCGGTTCTTCCTACCAGCTGACTTACCAGCTGACGATACAAAAGGCAGACGGCTCCCAGAAAAATTATGACATTAACAGTCTGAAACAGTTTGTGAAAAAACACTACAAGAAAAAAATAACATCCTATTTCAAGAAGAAAAGTACCGGAAAAAAATATATCAAAGCCTTCAAAAAATCCATTGTAACCAAACAGGACCATATCCTGGCTGAAAATGTGGAGTTCGTTTTACAGCCTCAGGTTTCTTTTGTACTGATCGACCAGCATACAGGCAATGTAAAGGCCATCTGCGGTGGTCGTGGCACCAAGGCCGGAAGCCGTACCTTCAACCGTGCTACAGACTCAACCAGACAGCCTGGTTCCACTTTCAAAGTACTGGCCGCTTATGTGCCTGCCCTGGACACCGCCGGCATGACTCTTGCCACCGTCCAGGATGACGCAAAATACTATTATCCCGGAACGAAAAAACTGGTTAAAAACTGGTACAGTACCGGTTACCGTGGTCTTTCTTCCATCCGCCAGGGTATAAAATATTCCATGAATGTAGTGGCTGTAAAAACGCTGGAAGAAGTAACACCAAAGATTGGATATGATTATCTGCAAAATCTTGGCTTTACTACACTGGTAGATAATTATACAGACAGTTCCGGCAACACCTATACAGACATTGCCCTGCCGCTGGCATTAGGCGGATTGACAAAAGGTGTTACCAATCTGGAACTTACCAATGGCTTCGCCTCTATTGCCAACGGCGGAACCCATTACAAAACATCCTTTTACACTAAGATTTATGACCATGATGGCAACCTTTTGCTGGAAAACGATAATGAGGGGCAGCAGGTCATGAAAGAATCCACTGCCTGGCTTTTGACCAATGCCATGGAAGATGTGATCAAAAGCGGCACCGCCACCAAAGCCAGATTTAAAAAAATTTCTTTGGCGCAGGCTGGGAAGAGCGGCACTACCACTCATAACAAAGACCTTTGGTTTGTGGGTTATACACCATATCTTACCGGTGGTGTCTGGAGCGGCTATGATGACAGTTCGGCCCAGTCCTCCGGCTCTTATACAAAGGAAATCTGGCGCACCATTATGGAACAGCTTAGCAAAAAATCCAAACATAAAACCTTTACAAAACCATCTTCTATCACAACTGCTTCCATCTGTACCAAATGCGGGAAACTTGCCATTGAAGGCATCTGCAATAACGCAGTGGGAGGGTCCTGTACCCGGAAGGAATACTTCGACCGCGAAAATGTTCCAACCGAAAACTGCGACTGCCATATCAAATGCCAAATCTGCAGTGCCAGCGGTGCCCTGGCTAACGACCGATGTCCGTCTTACCAGGTGCACACAAAAATCTATCTGCAAAAAAAAGAGACATCCCGGACAAATGATACTCCATATGTCCTGCCGGATGCCTTAAGCCACGATACCTGCCATATACACTGATTTTACCAGTCCCCTGTTTCCGTCTTTTCAAACAGGGGACTTTTTAACTCTAAAATGTGTTCCATGGCGATCCGGTTACCGGAAAAAAACATTTCTTTTTTATACAAGTCTACTTTTTGCAGCACTCCCTTCAACCTTTCATACCGGCCTCCCTCTTTCCTTGGATCCGGTACAAAATGCACAACCTCTACTTCCGGATTTTTCGCCATCTGCGTCTGCAATATTTGGATCTGCCAGTCCAGTTTCTCTTTTGCATTTTCATCCAGCTCTATCTTTTGATCCGTAAGCCGCCCTGCTTCATTTACTGCCTCTTCATAGCCCGACAAGGCTGCAAAAGAACCAAACTGCGCCGCTCTGCTCTCCCGGCTCATAGGCGGATGGTTCCTTGAAACCGGCCGTTTGCAGTATAAAATATCCTCATACGATTTTTTCACGCCTTATGTCCTCCGATCTGACTGTTTCGTTCTATCGTAGTGCCGCCTTCCTGCAGATTCATTCCCTTTAAGATGGCATTTTTCCCGTATTTATTTTTTACCCGGATCAGTGCCTCCTGCATTTTTCTCTCTTTCTCCCGCTTTTCTTCATCCGCTTCCGGCTCCATAAACAATTGCATCTGCTGATAATTCGTCTCTTTTTTTTCACGCTCCCGTATCACATGATTGGCAACAATCGTTACCCGGCGGACCCACAGTGAACTGTCAATAATCGAGTCATACAAAGCAAGCGTTTTTCCCATGATGTCCCTGGTGGAAGAAGTATGTCCACCCAGATTAACGGAACCATGCGCATGCTTTGGAATCTTTCTTCCGTATCGGTCTGTAACAACCGTTCCCTGATAACCTGCCTTTTTTACATTGTCTACATCGTATCCTATGGTCAGCACGATCTGATCTGTCACCAGCCTCTTTTCAACTAATTCTAATACAAGCAGATCCGTCATCTCCTGCACGATGAGCCTTGCCTTTTTCGTATCATACGGACATGACAGAACTTGTCCGGAACTGAGGCTGTTATTCTCCGGCTTGTAATTCCGGATGTCTTCTATGGTACATGGTTCATATCCCCAGGCATGATCGATGAGAAGTTCTGCATTTACGCCAAACAGACGGTATAACAGTTCTTCATTGTAATACTCAGTTTCTTTTCCAAGAGAACACCTGGCCACATCTCCCATGGTATATAACCCATGCTGTTTTAGTTTTTTTGCATATCCGGGGCCTACCCGCCAGAAATCGGTGATTGGCTCATGTGCCCACAGTTTTTTCCGGTAACTTATTTCGTCAAGGCTTGCCATTCTGGCTCCTTTTTCATCCGGTTCGCAGTGCTTGGCCTCCACATCCATAGCCACCTTTGCCAGATAAAGATTCGTACCGATACCAGCCGTAGCAGTAATCCCGGTCTCGTCATAAATTACCTGCATGATCTCTCTGGCAAACTGCTCCGCCGTCTGTCCATTTCCGTGAAGGTAAGGATCTACATGAATGAATACCTCATCCACTGAATACACATGCATGTCCTCTGGTGCCACATACCGAAGATAGATTCCGTAGATCCTTGTACTGTATTCCATATACAGTGCCATCCTTGGCGGTGCCACAAGATAATCCACCGCCAGTTCTTTGTGTTCTTTTAATTCATTTTGATCAAAGGAACTGCCTGTAAATTTTCCTCCCGGTATCTGTCGCTGACGCATGGCATTCACCTGCTTTACCTGCTGCACAACTTCAAACAGTCTTGCTCTGCCAGATATGCCATAAGACTTTAACGATGGCGACACCGCAAGGCAGATGGTCTTTTCCGTTCTGGAAGCATCTGCCACCACCAGGTTTGTAGTCAACGGATTTAGTCCTCTCTCTGCACATTCTACCGATGCGTAGAAAGACTTAAGATCAATGGCTATATACATTTTTCTCATACCTTTCCTTTTATTCCACCAGATCCCCTTTGGCACACAACCGCCCCCATCCTTCCCGATTGTTGGGATACACCCCTGTCTCAGACAAGGGCCTGGCGTTTCCGATTAAAAACGCCCGCATCTTCTCCCCATACAAGTATGGGTCATTTCCTTCTACCATCCCCCACTGCATCCAGAGAGCCGCCGCCCCTGTGACAAAGGGGCATGCCATGGAAGTCCCTGTCCTTGCCGTATATCCGCCACCGGGACTGCAGGAAATCACATCCACTCCCGGTGCCACAAGATCCGGCTTGATCCGGGAACTGTCCAAGGGACCTCTTCCGCTAAAGGTTGCATACGTCCTTGTCCTGGCGTTGTACGCCCCTACCGTTATAACATTTCCCGCTGTTCCGGGGATCGTTACAGTATTTTCCGTGGTTCCTGTAAAAAAAGCCGTCTGGCTTCCTATGTTACTGCCGGATGGCAGCCAGATCTCCACCAGTCCATCAGATACCTGCACCGGTTCAAAGGTAAGTCGCCAAATGCCGCTTTGTATCTGGCTGTCCCTCGCCGTCATTTCCACCAGAAGTTCCCGTTGGAATACATAGGGAGAAGGTTCTCTCTGGTATACCTGGATCACCGCCCCTCCTAACATCCACTGCTGCCTTCCGGTTCCCGACACCACCACGCTCTGACTGGCGCCTCCCGGTGCCTCCAGGGTAAATACAAAAGAATCCTGCCAGTAGCTGTAGCACCAGAATCCCATATTTCTCTCGCCTTCCGCCATATTCAGTTCAAAAATCCGGCTCTCTCTTTCATTTAATCTAAATTGTATGTGCCGGTTTAGATTTCCCTCATTGCCGGCACCAACGACAATATTGTTCCTCCCATAGTATACCATCTGATCCAGATAAGTATCCAGCAAAGAACGGCCACTGTGATTTCCATAACTGGTGCCATAACTGAGATTCAAAGCCAGAGGCTGTCCTCTTTCTGCCGCCATTTTGCAGCAAAAGTCAACAGCCATCATCATCTGCGCACTCTGGGGTTTAGAAACCCCAGCAGGACTTTTCATTTTTACTACCAGGATATCCGCCTCATAGGCAATGCCACGGTTCACCCCGCGGCTGGCTCTTCCATTGCCAGCCACGATCCCTGCCACATGGGTTCCATGGCCGGACAGGTCCCGGAAGGGAGCTCTCCCTGCCTGTAAAAATCCATTTAATTCTTCTTCATCATAATAACGCCCCTGTAAGTACCCTTCCGGGGCATTCCCATCACTTTCTGTCATATCCCACAAGCCGATGAGTCTTGTGGTACCATCCTCTTTTCTGAAATCCGGATGAAACAGATCGATCCCAGAATCCACAATCCCTGCCAGAACCCCTTTACCACTCAGCCGGTAAGGAGCCTCATACAATGTCGAAACACAAGACACAATCCTCCCATCTACCACTTCATAATCAAGATTTCTCGGCAGTTCGATATAGACAACCTGATGGATTTCTGCCAGTTTTCCAAGGCCTTGTCTGTCAAGATCCGCCACCCCATATCCAAGGGACAGTCTGGTAAATCTGCCGATCTGCTCTTCTATCGCTGCCTCCTCTCCTACATACCGGAACACCACCTGCCAGGTTCCATCATCCGGCTGATAAGCATTTCCCAACAGCGCACTGTCCTGTCTGACTGCCTCCGGAACATCCAGAGACAAAGACAGCAGTGTATCGTATTTCTCACTCATATGAGTTCTCCCTTTTCATACGCCTTACGGAGTTTTTGCAATGCCTTTTTTTCAATGCGGCTTACATAACTACGGGAAATCCCCATTTTTTTAGCGATTTCTCTCTGGGTCACCTCCGGCCTTTCTTTCTGGCTGGCCTGCTCCGGTACTCCATACCTAAGCCTTATGATCTTTTTTTCCCTCCCGGTGAGACATTCTTCTATATACCCGTACAGTTTCGAGATATTGTCTTCCAGTTCCAGCCGTTCCAGCACATCTTCCTCTTCACTCTCCAATACATCCAGAAAGTTCAGGCTGTTTCCTTCTCCATCATCCCCTCCTAACGGTTCATAAAGAAAGACCTCTCTGGATTGTTTTTTATCACTGCGAAAGGTCATCAATAGTTCATTCTCTATACATCTTGAGGCATAGGTTGCCAGGCGCACGCCTTTTCCCTGCCGGTATGTGTCAATGGCTTTAATAAGACCGATGGTGCCAATGGATATCAGATCCTCCACCGGATGGTCAAAGTTACTATATTTTTTTACCAGGAATGCAACAAGGCGGAGATTCCGTTCAATCAAAATTCTCCTGGCCTCTCTGTCCCCGTCTTCCCATTGTGCCACCAGTTTTAATTCCTCCTGCTGACTCAGTGGTTGTGGAAATGATTGCATTCTGCACCTCCAGACATTCATTGAGTTTCCCAAAAACAATGCTTTTTGGGGGGTTATAATCAATGTATGACTTTTTTTGTCCATAAGTGCATGACCACCCTATTTTTTCCCGACAGCCTTGATCTTATCCCAGTGCCACATCCAGTACCATCATAAGTGCAAAGCCCACCGCTGTTCCGATGGTTCCAATATTTGTATGTTCACCACTTTGGGATTCCGGAATCAGTTCCTCCACTACCACATAGATCATGGCTCCCGCCGCAAAAGATAAAAGATACGGCAAAACCGGTGAAATAGAGCCGGCAATGAGAATCGTGATAAAACCACCCACCGGCTCTACGATTCCGGACAAAATACCACAGAGAAATGCTTTTCTTTTACTCATCCCTTCTCCGCAAAGAGGCATAGACACGATGGCCCCCTCTGGGAAATTCTGGATAGCAATACCAATTGCCAGTGCCAGTGCTCCCATGGTACTGATACCGCTTCCCGCCATCATGGCCCCGGCAAAGGCCACACCCACAGACATCCCTTCCGGAATATTGTGAAGCGTAACAGCAAATACCATCATGGTAGTTTTTTTCCAGGCTGCCGGTACCCCCTCCGGTTTGTCCCCGTCCAGATGCAGATGCGGGATTACTGTATCCAGCACAAGCAAAAAGCCGATCCCCAGCATAAAGCCGATCAATGCCGGCAGCCAGGCCGGTTTCCCCTGTGCCTCAGCCATCTCAATGGATGGGATCAAAAGGGACCACACCGAAGCTGCTATCATAACGCCGGAAGCAAAACCCAGCAACAATTTTTTAACCCGGCTTCCCAGTCCATTTTTCAACAAAAAAACCATAGCCGCCCCCAATGCTGTTCCTGCAAAAGGTATGGTCAGGATAATCCATTCTGTCATGCGTTTCCTCTCTTTTCTTTATACCAGATCCGGATGGCTTTACGCACCATATCCACCGGGATGATCAAAAGTCCCATGACCATAGCTACCATGAGACCACGGCCACTTAATGCCGTCGTGTGGAACACTTTTCCACCAATCTGTATCATTACTGTCTGCAAAATGAAGATCATTCCCATAACCAGCAGAAAGTTCTTATTTTCATGAATATGCTCCAACAGATGGAAACGTTCGCTCCGTGTGTTAAAACTGTTAAAAATCACTGCGTAGATAAAAAATGCAAACATAAAAGTTTTCTTATAAAGTTCCGGATCTTTGCACACATCCGGCATCACAAAATCTGTGATACCAAAGGCATTTTCCAGAATGATAATACAGCCCACTGTAATAAACAAGGCGCTGACCCCAATGGCTGATCTGATATATCCGGTAAGAATGTCATCCGTTCTTTTGGCCGGTTTTTCATCCATATAACGCTGCAAGATTGGTTCCTTGCCAAATGCCATGGCTGCCAGCGTATCCATAATGAGATTGATCCACAAAATCTGGACAATGGAAAAAGGCTCTGTCCATCCAAGAATCGGTGCAATAATATTGATAAATAAGGTACTGATATTTACCGTCAGCTGAAAGATCAAAAATTTTGCTACGGAACGAGCCATTGTACGGCTGTTGAGAATACAATCCTTGATGGATGCCAGACTGTTGTTCAGGATCACTACATCCCCGGCTTCCTGTGCCACTGCCGTTCCGTCTCCCATGGCAAAACCTACATCTGCCTGCTTTAATGCCGGTGCATCATTTACCCCGTCACCCGTCATTCCACATACATCTTCTCTTTCCTGCGCCAGTGTTACCAGTCTCTTTTTATCCAATGGCTTGGCACGGCTTACCACTCTTAATTTCGGCAGCACTTCTTTTAACTCGTCGTCCGTCATCTGCTCCATTTCATCATGCGTCAGTGCCAGCTCCGTCTTCTCATCTTCTATGATCCCTGCTTCTTTGGCGATGGCAACTGCTGTCTCTTCTGCATCTCCTGTAACCATTACTACCTGGATACCGGCTTTTCTCAGAACATTTACCGTCTCCACCGCATCCGAGCGTACATTGTCTCTCAGACATAAAACTGCCATCAAGAGAATCTGATCTCCCCGGATCTTTGCTACCGAAAGAAGTTTCATTGTCCTCTGTGCCTGCATATGCATCTGCTGCTGCAAAGCCTCACAGTCCTTTTTCGTAAATTCTTTTTCCTGTCCATCCTTGTCCACATAATGTGTGACCCGGTGAATGATCTGTTCCGTCGCACCCTTCCAGTAAATCGTTCCATCTTCTAAATGCACGGTGGCACACTTTTTCTCTGAATCAAATCCATGGATTTCTTTGATCTTTTCAAAATTTTCTTTATCTTCATACTGTTTTCCCATGGCGTAAGTCAGCAGTGCCCGGTCCATGTTGTTGCTTCCCACTGCCTTTCCCTCGGAAACTCTGGCCAGATTGTTCAATACAATGGCACGGAGAAATTCTTCTCCGGAAAAATCCTGCACAACTTCTCCGCTTCCCAGGATAAATTCTACCACCGAAAGATTACCCTCCGTAATGGTTCCCGTCTTGTCACTGAACAGAAGGTTCATGTACGCGGAATCCGAAAACTGGGCCTTGTGACTTACCAGGATGTTCATTTTATACATAGACTCCGTGTTCATGGACTGCACCAGACTGTTCATAAGAGGAAGTCCTTCCGGCACTGCCATGATCACAATAGACGCCATCAGCATAACCGCCTCTGCTATAAGCAAAAATACATAAGCCGGTGTTACCGGTACACTACTCCGAAACAGTGTTAAAACCACCTGCAGTACTCCTGCCACGCAGGCAGCTGTCACGCCGATCCGTCCAATGCCTGCCGCCACCTTTTCCAGTTTCAGCGTAGAAGTGTCCTTTCGCTCCTGTGCCTCCTTGTCATTCAAAGAGGCATTGATCTTGCCAAGTTCCGACTCTCCTCCAATCACGGTAGCCACCATGTACGCCTCACCACTGGTTACTACAGATCCCATGAATACTTTTACCGGGCAGTTATAATCCGTGCTGTCCGCCTCCTGGAATGAATCCGCTTCTACCTTGGTTTCCTCTCTGGATTCGCCGTTTAACGCCGCCTGGGAAACCTTTATGCTGCCCTCTATCAAAAGTCCGTCTGCCGGTACCTTGTCTCCGGCCTGGATCAGCACCGTATCCCCTTTTACGATTTCTCCTGTAGGGATCTTAAAAAGCCGTCCATCCCGCATCACCTTGGCAAAGGTTTTGTTGTATTCATCCTGCAGTGCCTGGCTTCTGGTAGTATTCCGGTATTCAGACAAAGTCCCAAAGCCGGTAGCCAATCCAATAGCCACAAAGATACTTATAATCTCAACCACATCACCTTCCCCTGCCATGGCCGGAATATAAGCACCTAATACCGCCAATATGATCTTCAGTGCCAGCGCACCGCATAAAATCTTGATCCAGATATCATCAAAAGCCCCCAGAAACATGCTCCACAAAGAAGCCGGTTCCTGTCTTTCCAGTTCATTGACACCGTATTTTGCCGCACTTTCCTTTACCTGATCTTCTGTCAGTCCCTGCAGCCACTCTTTCTTATCTTTCCATCTCATCATGATAAGCGCTCCTTTCCTTTTACTCAATATAACCAAAAATTCTGTCATAATTCTGTTATTCTACCATGAAACTGGCTGGCTGGCAACACCGCAATATATCCAAATAGCCGCAACATATCAATTGTTTTTTGATATATTGCGGCTATTTATCAAAAAAGAACCATAAACGCAAATGCATAAGTCAATACATCCGGATGAATCGACTCCTCGATTGCCGGGTACACATGCTTTTCCATCACTTTGGTATGCTCAAAAATCCGACCAAGTTCCGCCATGAGAGGAAAATAATCCTCTTTTCCATCCTCTTTCCAAATACACGGCAAAACCTCTGAAAGGATTATATAATTGCACGCGCTGCTAAGCAACATCTGCAAAAAATCTTCTTCTTTGCAAAAATACAGACACTTTGCGAGGTAACTGGCATACAGTTTTCTCTTTGCCAGAAACTGTTCCTCCGAAGGATTTTTATTTTTCTCCCAAAGCAGACGCACATATCTTTTTCGCTTGGCGTCATCCAAACCAAACACGGCATCATTCCAGAGAACGCGGGTTTTCGCCCGGAGATTCGTCTGACGGATAATGCGGCAGAACACATCCACAACAGAAGAAATCACTTCCCATGCCGAATGTTCCAAATCTTCCTTTAACATACTTTCCTGCACCAGTTCAAATTCCTGTAAAACAGAGGAAATCGTTTCCTCATTGGGAATTTCAATGCTTCCCGCCTTTTTCTTTTCCCCGGAAAACGCATCTGTATAAAGATACAAAACTGACGCCATACCGATTCCCAGCGGAATGGATTCTTCCTGCAAAATGTCCATGCAAACACTCATAAATTCCGCCATTTTGTCCGCGAAAGGAAGATTTTCTTTCTCTCCATCCTCAATCAGATAAACCGGTCCCTCATGCAAAAAAATCCTCTTCAGCACCTCTTCACATGAATGATTCAGCATAGAAAAAATAGTTCTTCCTTCAATATTCAGGCAAGCCCTTGGAAAAAGTCTGCATGTATTTCCCATGTGTTCCGGGCCATATTCCTGATAAATCTTGCAAAGTCCCTCTTCATTTAAAAACGGACACACTCTCTCTTCCGTCATCTTTATATAACAATTTCCATCTGTCTGCCCGATATTCTTTTTCACATATTTACTAAACGCCCCATGTGAAGCCTGGTAAAAGTCATATGTTTCTTTGTCAAGCGCAATATCCCAGCCGCTGCAGCAAGTATTTTTGCAGGCTGAACCGGAACAGACAAAGGAATCAAAAAAATCAAGTTTGTAGGACATTGTGTACCTTCTTCCCTTTTACTACCTCATAAACTCCGCTAACTTCTGCGGTTTTCCGTGTCCCGGATAAACCATGATTTCTTTATCAAGTGACTCCAGATACGGCACTGTAATATTCGCGAAATCTTTTTTACTGCTCCCCGGCAGTCTGAGGATCGTCTCATGGCCGGTAACCAGCGTATCGCCGGAAAACAAATACATATCATCCATCAAAATACAGCTGCTTCCTTTTGAATGGCCGGGTGTCTCCTGCATCGCGATCTTATGCCCCTCCCAGTTCCACTCTTTTCGTCCTTCATAGGTCTCATCTGCCTGGCAGGAATAAGGCTGTACATCCATATTTTTTACATACTCACGGATTTCTTCCTCTTTGCTGGAAAATAAAATTTCATAATACGCTGACAAGTTTCTGGTAGGCTTTACAATCCCATTGGCACAGGCTTCTGAGCAAAAGACTTTCACCTGTGGAAAACACTCCCGCAGCCAGTTTACCCCGGAGATATGATCATAATGTTCATGAGTCAATAAAACAAGGATCTCTTTTACCTGCTCTGACTTCAGATACTCCTTTGCTTCTTCTGAAACACAGGGATCTATGATCAATGCCTTTTTGTTTTCCAGGATAACATACATATTCGAATCAATCGGATAAAAAGAATAGGTATTTATATTCATTTTGCTTAACTCCTTTTTTTCTTAAAGCGGTCACTGCAAAAAGGTGCATCCACATAAACAATCTTCATGGGACGCTTATATTTTTCTAATTTTTCTTTACAAACAGCTTTAATCCGTTTTGTCAGTAAAGACTGATCCTCATTTGAATAAATGTGTGCTTCCACCACCTGCCCCAGTATCAGATTGGGAACACCAACTACAGCAGCATCCTCTACCCCTTCAATCGAAAGCAGTACACTTTCCACTTCTGCCGGATACACCTTTTCACCACCTACATTGATTCGCTCGCAATCTCTTCCCTGGATCAGAAAATAATCTCCATCTACCTCTACATGGTCACCTGTATTGTACCATCCCTCCTCATCAAAAGGAGCCTCCGCATTGAGATAGCCCAGCATTGCCATATCTGATCTGACATATAAGATTCCATTTACCACTTTTGTCTGATGATGCACATCTCCTCCAATCTTCATCCAAAGAGAATCTGAAGATTTAGATTTTGTACGAATTGCTCCTAATTCCGTCAGACCATATGTCTGTTTCATCCGCACATCCGGAAATATCTGATGCATTCTTGTAAGCGTGGAAGCAGGCATTGGTTCTGATCCATATGAAATAATTTTTAAACTGCTAAGATCATATTTATCATAATAACGCCCCAAAAGAAGCATATGCAAAAAAGTTGGGGATGTAGGCAATAATTCCAGTTTATACTTTTCAATCGCCTGGCAGACTTCATCCGGTGTTCTTTTTGACAAAGTCACCATAAGTCCTGCATTCGAAATCGAGTGCATAACTGTATTAAATCCGCCTGCATGATCAAATAACAAGAAAGCCATTGAACGCAATGTCTTTCCCGGCTCTTCAAAACGATGTATATAAGGCATCAGATCATGTACTGCTGCCTTGGGAGTTCCTGTTGTTCCCGACGAAAAAAACACAATACCCGGGTGACCCATCTGACGAAGTTTTTCATATAATGGATGATCAGCCTTTTCATCCAGTCCAGCCAGTTTTTCATCATCCATATCCAGATAATATTCCACCTTTGCTGTTTCCAGATAATATGCAACATCTATGACCGCCCTGGAAATAGGAACATAAATACAGCGATGATCCATCAATGCCATCATAAGTCCAATGGTATTAACATCAAACTCACCTCTGACTGCTACAACACTTCCCCGAGGCACATCCTCTAAAATCTTTTCATAAGACTTATATGCTCCCAGCAACTCATTATATGTATATGCTTTTCCATCTGTAACAATCGCCGTCTTCTCTTTGTTTTGTTCTATGCGCTCCATTATTTTCCCAAGCAGCATTTCCTATTCCCCCTCTCGTTCTAATTGCCATCCTTGTGCATCCTTTATAATTCCTTCCTCAAAATACTGGTCTGTCTCAATAATAGGTAATATATCTTTTTTACAGATATTACTGCTCATAACTCCGCAAGACAGGCCTACGCCAAATCCACTCATAAGCACCGAAATCTGTCCTTCTTGTTCGCCGCCAAAACATTTACATAATGTCAAGGGAACCGATGCCGAAGATGTATTCCCATATTCCTGGATCGAATACAGCATCTTCTCCTGAGACATTTTCATCCTCTTTGACAACTGCTGTAATATATATTGATTCGCTTGATGCATAGCATAATAATCATAGTCATCTATCTTCCTGCTTTCTTTCTCCACAAAAGATTTTATAATCTTTGGCACCTCACGAATCGTGTACTCAAACACACCAAACCCATCCATAAATAAATTATATAAAGTCCGGTCATATCCGTCTGCAAATGTCATCTCCTGCCGGGGTGCATGAAGATTGCGCATACCTCCAGCCGGAACAATCACAGTTTTATATTTTTCACCATTACCAACCAATTCTGCCGAAATGTGCATTCCACTCTTTTTCTCCAATAAAATAGCACTTCCCGCATCTCCGGTTAATAAAACCATGGACTCATCCTTCGGATTGATAAGTTTTGAATTGGTATCTCCCACAATGAGCAATGCTTTATCTATATCTGAAACCTGCATCAATCCGCCTAATACCTGCGTTCCATACACAAACGCAGAACACCCAAGGGAAATATCAAAACAGGCACACTGCTCCGACAGACCTAATCTTTTTTGCAAAACATATGCTGTGGCAGGCCGCTTGTAATCCGGACCATGGGAAGCAAAAACCAATGCACCAATTTCCGATTTATCTATTCCTTTTTTCGCTAATAACTCTTGTGCTGCCGCCAGTCCGAGATCCGACGCTGTCTGGTGTTCTGACGCAATCCTCCTCTGTATAACTCCTGTTGTACGGATAAATTTATTAATGTGCTTTTCCCCAAATTTTTCCGCAAGATCTCTATTATTTATTACATTCTTCGGTACTGCCACAGCGATACCGGTTATACCAATATCTTCTAAATGAACATATGCCACTTATGCTTCCTCCTGCACTTGTTCTGCTATATATTTCTCCAGCGATCCTATCGTTGCGAAAGGATTATATTTCTTTTCGTAAACCTGATCTGATACAAGATACACTTCTTTCCCAAACTGCTCCTGAATCTGTTCTTCTATATTGGAAATCAATGTAACAAAGGAAAAAGAATCCATTCCCTCTCCTTTTCCAAACAAAGCGGTATTTTCTCCATACTCTATCACTTCATCCGCATCTTCATTGACCTCTTCAAGTGCCATCTGAACAATTTTCTTGATTTTTTCTTCCACTGTCCTGTCCTCCGTATTCTTATGATGTTAAAAAGCCACCGGAAATATCCATATTTGTTCCCGTGATCATCTTTGATTCCTCTCCCAGCAAAAAGCAAATGGCTTCAGCTATATCCGTTGCCTGGGATATTCCCAGATATTGTCTCTTTTCCGTATAGCCCAAAGTTCCATCACTTCCAACCATCTCCTGCAGGCTTTCCAGCCTCTTGGTATTCACAACCCCCGGGCAAACCGAATTCAACCGTATTCCTTTTGGTGCCAGTTCCACTGCAAGGCTTCGGTTTGCTGCATCCACCGCCGCTTTCATTGCACTGTAAACCGTCTTTCCCGGACTGCCTGCCCTGGATGCAATTGAAGATATAGAAACAATACTCATTGGTTGATTGAAATGGTTCTTTTTTGTTACTGACCTTACCAGCTCTATATAAGCCCCAAATCCGTTTGTTATAATTTCATTTACAATCCCCGGATTAAGCATCCTAAGTGGCCTTACACACTGCGGTCCCACACAGTACACCATCCCATCCAACGGTCCTTGTATTTCTACCACATTTTTAATAAAATCTTCTATTTTCTCTATTGCTGCCACATCAAAGCAAAATCCTTGATGCCCCTTCTTATCCAATCCAGCTGCCACTTTTTTCACACTGTCATGCCTGGCCACCAATGAAAGTCTGGCTCCCCGTCGGGCACACAACATAGCTGTTTCCCGGCCGATTCCCTCTGATGCACCTACGATCAAAATATGTCTGCCATTCCAATCATTCATTCGAATTTTACTCTCCCTTCTGAACCATCACATAGTCATAAGCATCAAACTCCGGATAATGATTTTTTCTAAGTGCCTGTCTGTTATTGATACGAATCCATCCATAATAATATAGCACCTTAAATTCTTCAATGGCATTTAGCAAAACTTTTTTTTGCATACTGTACAAAACATCAGCAGTCGAGTCATTCAGAGAAATGTTTGAATAAAATTTTTTCCCTTCTATCCGATACACAAATATGGTAGTAATTCTTCCCTCTTCACTGTGAATCCAGACCCTTTTTTTATCAATGAGTTCTGCCATTTCCTGCTTTGAATACAAATGATCTGCACCAGCATCAAAATGATCTTCAAGCACTTGTTGAATTTCTTCCAATTGCTCCCTTACTGCCGGTATTCCATACTCTTCTTTGTAAAAACGATCAAGTGGCTCTCTCTTAAACCGCTTTTTTTCTTCCTCTATTCCTGCTATCTTTCGCCCAAATCTACCATATACAGCATAAGAGGAAAAACCTGTCAATTTTTCCCATCGTTTCTGTTCTTCCTTTTGAGGCGAAATAATATCCATCACCGCATTCTCCGGTGTCATTTGCAAAAGTTTTCTCACTTCGGAGTCCTTTACCGAATAAAAAAACACACGGCAGACAAATGCATCCCAATACCAGAACACCACAGTCAAATCTGTATATAACACTTCGAAGGTCTGTTTTTGTAGTTCTTTCTGCCCGCAAAAGTTTGTTGCCATCTCTTTGCTTCGTGGAATATTCAAAATTAATTTGTGAAGATCCTTAAACTGTAATCTTTCTTTTTTTAATTCGCTCAATGTTTACTCCATACTGTCTACAATATCCTGAACCGTTGTATAGTTCATGACTTCACTTCTTTTTACCTTCTTTCCATAATCATCTTCCATCATAACAATCAAAGACAATCTGGTCATAGAGTCCCACTCTTCCAATTCATCCAGCCGCATGTCCGGTCTGAGTGTTCCCTCCTGCATTTCAAATACTTCTTCTAACTTTTTCAGCTTGTCATCCATCTTGTCTGCCTCACTTTCTTCCTGCCTGATTTGCCCTCATGCATTTTATATAATTTATAAACAAAATTTCTCTAATGTATCATCCAAATGTAATGTTACCTGCGTAAACAACTTTGATTCCTTTCACAGGCACCATTCAATTCCAAGGGCCAGATAAGTAGGCCGTATCATCTCAATCAAAGAAAATCTGATCCCCCCATTGCACTGTAGTCTGAAGATCAGTCCCTTTTTTTCAGTCAAAAGGATCTCCTTCACAGCCCCATTTACTTTCTTTTCAAGATAAAATGATGTATCGGCAAATTTGTATGACTGTCTACACATTGCAGTCCACATTCGTCAAATACTTCCAACGCCTCTTCATAAGAATATTCATGATAATGCGTAAAACTATTTATCATCGTCCGTCTCACGGCTTCTCTTACCGACAAGTCCTCATAAAATGGAATTTCTTTATAACTCTCCACATTTTTCGGATTGTTATAAATAATATCTGGAACAGAAATAAACATAACTCCATCCTCTTTCAGATGAGTCATTAATTTGCGTATTGTGCCAACCGGATTAAAAATAAAATGTTCCATAACCTGTGACATAAAAATAATATCATACTCTCCGTCAAATTGATCCGTTTCCACAGCTGCCTCTTTAATATGAATATCATACTTTTTGTATAAATTTAAGGATAATTTACTTCTCCATGCATTCCACTGTGGTTCATCATCCGGTACCGTAAGCCATGTAACATCAATATCCAGCATTTTTTTCAGACTTAAAGAACAAACGCCTACGCCCGGACCGATTTCAAGCATCTTTCTGCCCGGTTTATCCTCATACATTTTATATAATTTATACACAAGATAATCCCAGTTCTGCACATCAATGCCGGCCTGGGTAAGGCACAGCCAATAAGCTCCCCAGTTGTATAAACTGGTTCCTTTAAAAATTTCGTTGATGGTATCGTATGTACATTGCTCCAGTTTCTTATCACCAAAAAAATCCCTGGTCTTTACATCAGATATAATTCCAAACTCATCTACCCCTTTATATTGGAGCAGTCTGACTCGTTTGATCAGATCCGAAGTCCATATATCTACTTTGTCGTCCTTGGAAAAAAACAAAAAGTAATATCGCTCAGCTTCATCCAGCAGTTCCTGGTAATTCTTTAATACCAGATCATTTCCTACCGGCATTCCGTTTTTATACTCATCTGAAGGGATCTGTCCCACTTCACAAACATATTTAACGAAAACGCCAGCCTCTTTCAAAGATGTTACAACCTGAACAGCCTCCGGAAACCATCCAAACAACACGATCTCCTTTCCACACTGTTTTATATCTTCCAAAGTATACCGTTTGGTAATTAAAATAAGGCTTTTGCATTAACCATCTGCACCCTTCCAGTAATTTGTCAAACGCATTGCTCTCATATCGAATTCCTTCCTTTCTTTTTGCGTTTAATGATCACAAACAGAATTTCTCTAGTGATTCATCCAAATGCAATGTTACCTGCGTAAACAACTTTGATTCCTTTCGCAGGCACCATTCAATTCCAAGGGCCAGATAAGTAGGCCGTATCATCTCAATCGGAAGATTCTTTTTCATAAATTCATAAGTCCAGTTTTCATTTACAATATCCAACGACTTCTCATTATACACAAGGGAACAGATTCTGAGAGCCGGATATTTTGCACTTAACCGTGGCATCTTTTTCTCCTCCTTATCAAGCAGGATAATAGATGCATCCTCTTTTAATATCCCTTTCTTCATCAAGTCCTCAATTCCGTCCTCTCCCGTCAGTCCGATCACTGCCGTCACATCTTCTTCATCTAACTGGCTGATAATTTCCTCGTCATCTTTCCCTGCCACGATTGTCGTGTCCCAAAAAAGTTTTTCTGAAATCTGTTCTAACTTCTGTTTGTCTTTCCCACAAAGAATCAGTTCCGCACTCTGAGTGTCCAATATGTCTGTTACATATTCTATCAACGGTGTATCAGCATTCATAACCAGGACTTTACTCTGCCACAAAAATTCACACCGTTCCTTGTCATCATCGTAGTGATCATCCGACTCAATGACGGGCAATATAGCATTTGTCGGTAATTCCATGTAATCAATACTACAAGACAGCCCCACACCAAAACCACAAGTTATTACCTTTACCGCTTCCTTTTCTCTTATACGGTTTGCATTGGCATTAAATGTAAGTGGCACAGATGCCCCGGATGTATTACCGAACTCTTCCAGAGAAAACAACATTTTCTCATCCGGAATACCACATGCGGCTGCTACATTATCAAGAATTAATTTCTGAGCCTGATGGAATACAAAGTAGTCTACCTCTTCCATCTTGATCTTATGCTTTTCCATAAACTGAAGGACACGGCTGCTCACATCATTAATGGCATACTCGAATACAACATCGCCTTTCATGTAAGTTCCTTTATAAACACCTCTGGATATAATGGCATCATAATTAGATCCATCACAGGATTCCGAAAAGACAATCTGTTTTCCCTGTTTTTTTTCAATTCCTACTGCCGATGCTGCCGAACCTGTTAATAGAGAAAAGGAGATGGTATCTGCATTCAATAATCGTTTAGATTCCATATCCGCTACACGATCCGCTACCAGACACAATGCCTTTTTGCATGCAGGCATTGTATTCATCATAGACGCCGCAATATGAACTCCATATCCAAACGATGAACATCCAAGATTCACATCAAAAGCAATCACCTCTTTAGATAGCCCCATCCGTTCCTGCAACGCTATGGCTGTAGAAGGTATAAGGTAATCTGCACTTTGGGTCATATATATCAATACACCAATATCCTCTTTTTTCCAGTCCAATTCTGCCAACAGTTTTTCTGTCGCCTTCATGGCCAAATCTGAAGCTCTCTGATTCTTATTACTTGTATGTCTTTTTCTTATTCCAGTCAACCGAATCTGTCTTTTTACTCTTCTTTCGCCCAAAACATTTCCGTAGTCCATATTGTCTTCAAAGTGCTTTGGCACACAACTTGCAATCCCTGCGATTTCAATATTCTCTATAATGCCTTCCATTTTATTTGTCTCCTTCAACACTTATCGTATCATAACTATAATCTCCTGTCTCCTAATCTAAATAATCACAAATATCCTGTACAGTCTTGAAGTTTTTAATTTCGTCCACTGTCAGCCTCTTATTCATTTCCTTTTTTACATAGGATACCAGATATAATTTACTCATAGAATCCCACTCATCAATATCTTCCAGGCGGTCTTCTACCTTCAAAGTACCCTCATCTGCCTCTAAAATTTCTTCTAATAATTCTAATTTCCCCTGTAATGTCATAATTCAATATCCTCCTTGTACAACTAACTTTTTATAAAGATGTAATCATACGTACCATCACACTGTCCTGCTCTTTTGTTGGCACCCAGATTTCCTGTTTCCGTCCATGAATAAGAACTTCTTGCATCGTAATGTTCCATGGCATATTTTATGGCTCTGCGTTCCAGATTATAAGTAATATCTGCTGTCCCGCAGTTGTAGATCTGATATCCATAATATTTTTTCCCATCCATCTGGTACATTAAAAATGCAATGATCTCACCATTTTCCCGATACAGCAAAACCCAGTTTTTTTGTATTTGTTCTTTCAACTCTTCCATAGAAGGAAGACGGCTTACCCGGCAGTCAAATATCTCATACAGCATTTTGTACAGTTCCTCTGCATCTTTTTCCGTTGCAAATTCTCCAAAATCTTCCTGATAAAACTGCTCCATGAAGATATCTTTTTTCGTCTTCGGATGCGCTGCATACAGATCCGGATTGGTATGTCTCACCAGCGTCGTATAGGGTTTAAACAATCCGTCACCAACCCAACTAAATTCCGTCTGCTCACCCTTTACAACATAATCCATAATACTGTCTTTGGGCACCTTGGCAAATAAGGAATTTAAATCTTCTAAATCCACCGATGCAAAATAACACCTGACAAAATTTTCTTCCTCATCGCAGAACACAATGCTGGTATCCGTATACCAGGCCGCAAAGTCCTTATCTGAATTTTGCAGAGTCATATAATAATTGGTATAGAGCTTTTGTTTCGTCTTTCTCAAACTTGATATAAATTTAAAGATTTCTCCTATCTTCAATGTCTGCTCCTCTCAATACTCGGATATGATCATATCACAAAAATCCAGATTGCCTAATTCCGTGACCATAGCCCCCCAGGATAAACCTGCACCAAAACCGGATAAACAACAAGTATATGCATGGTCGATCAGTTCATCTTTCATATTGAAAGTAATGTTGACCGGTATGGTAGACCCGCTGGAATTTCCAAAATTTTCAACCACATTCATAGGAACTTTTTCCCACGGAATCTGAAGCTTATCTGCCAGTTTCTGCAGCATAAATTTATTTGGCTGATGAAACAGATACCAATCGATTTCTTCTTTCGTTTTTCCTGCATAACTTAACAGTTCCTCAATCAGCGGCGGTACTTCTTTCTGAACAAAATTAAAAACTTTTGAGCCATCCATCCAGAGATCATCATAGCTTTTCATGGTACCATCGCCAATGTCAACCAGTTTGGCTGTCTCCTTGCTGCGAGGCATTTTAAAACCTCCTGCATGCATGATCAGTGCTTCTCTCTCTGAACCGTCATTATACAGGTTCATATAAATATCCGGTGCTTTTTCATCCTTTTCAAAGACCGTGATCGCCGTTGCATCCCCTCCAAAACTTGGAGCCGAAAGGGGTTCTTCCCTGTCTTTTCTACACAACACATCGGTATTAAATACCACAACTTTTTTGTCTCCCACTACATCCAACAGCATAAAGGCCTGCAAAGCCCCAATCATAAAGCCAACGCACCCCTGTGGGATATCCATGCAGATAACATCCGACGGCAGGTTACACTCTCCATGGATAATATTACTTATGTGGGGGATAAAATAATCCGGTGTCAGTCCGGTAACCACAATGGCTCCAATTTCTTCTCGTTTGATCAGATCATGTTCAAACATATAGTTCAGACCATATATACAGAAATCTGAACTTGTAGAAGTCTTTTTCGCTGCTCTTCGTTTCCCGAATCCCATGATTTTTTTTAATCGTCTTGTCTGAAGAGTGGCAATATCTTTTGTCTCTTCATCATAGTCATATTCATTTTCAGGCATTACCGTAAGCATTCCGGTAATCTTTTTCCCCTTAAATGTAGTAATCATAAGGTGCCTCCATTTTTCTTCACAACCTCAGCAATGGTTTCCACAGACATAAAGTTTTCCGGTACAATATCCAGTCCATCAATGGAAATATTAAATGTCTCATCTAATTCTGCCACCAAAGTAACCAGATCAAAAGAATCCAAATAACCATCCTCTATAAAATCACTGCTGCTTTCAAAATCAAATTCCGGTCTGATCTCTGTCAATATTTTTTTAATCTGCTCCATCGTATCTCTCTCCTTTTTTATATCATAGTCGACAATTTCAGTCGATCAATCTTTCCGTTGGTATTTCTTGGAAGTTCCTCCATCTCATGATACACAGTAGGGATCATATATCTTGGAAACGATCCCGCCAGTGCCTTACGGATTTCCTTCTCTGTTGTGCCCTTGCCTTCATAGAATAAAACAATCTTTTTATTCTCTTTGTCATATACAACACAGCAGTTTGGCACCAGTTTCAAATTGTTTACGATCTCATGCTCAATTTCACCAAGTTCAATCCGGTATCCCTGATGCTTGATCAGGCTGTCTTTCCGTCCCTTAAAATGAATCAGACCATCCTCTTCAACACTGGCAATATCACCGGTGCGATAAATCCGCTCCGGATATGCGTGATTCAGCGGATTTTGAACAAAGGCTGCTTTTGTCTTTTCCGGGTTGTTATAATACCCCATAGCCAGGGAGGTTCCCCGCACACAAATCTCACCTTCTTCTCCCGACCGGCACAGTTGATCTTCATCATTCAGGATCAGAATATCTGTATTATTACATGGGATTCCAATCGGCAGTGGTTCCTCATCATTATACTTTTTATCTACAATATAATAAATACAATCCAGTGTTATTTCTATCGGACCATATAAATTGGCAAACACCGCCTGGGGAAGCATCTTCTTCCAGTAATTAAACTGCTTGGTTGGAAATACTTCTCCTGCAAACCAGACCGTCTTCAGATCCGGCAGCGGAAGTTTTGCCAGCAGATCCATATTGGCGATATTGACCATAATGGTTGGAACCCAGAAAATAAAGTTAACCTGCTTTTTCTGCAGTTCCTCCAGCAGTCTGGCCGGAAATACCCCCAGTGAGCTGTCCAGCAAAACAATGGTAGCTCCCTTAAACATCATCATACACAGTTCAAAATCATAAATGTCAAAAACAATCGGAGACAGGGCACCGATCACTTCATTTCCATCAAAGGAAAAAGTCTCATCCGCCCATGTAACAAAATCAAAAAAACTTTTATAATTAAGAACCACCCCTTTGGGGGTTCCCGTAGAACCGGATGTATTGATAATACAAAAAGGATCTGTATCAATCAGTTCTTTTCTCCTTTTTTCCAGTTCCTCTGCGTTTATGTTTATGTCGCACAGAACTGTTTCATCCAGATTCAACAGTTTTACATCATACTCCTGCCAGGAAAGCATGTCTTTATATGCATTATTAGTAATAACCATAACCGGCTTTAAAAGTTTTATAATATTTTCCAGTCTGTGTACCGGCGTTTTTACATCCAGATTATTGAAAATATTACAACTGTATGATATACCAAGATCTGCCACAACAGCATCCATGGATTTGGGTAGCAAAACAACAATGGGACGATTTTTTATATCTCCCACCAATTCAATCATATAACTGCCAAGTTTTTGTGCCTGCTCCTGTAACATGGCAAATGTACAATCATCTTCATTATGCCGGATTGCTTTTTTTTCAGGAACTCTTTTTACTGTCTCCTCAAAATAGTCTAATACTGATTTGTACATGATCCTGCCCCCTCATCTTTCCTTTACTGTACTGTTGTTACATTTCCATAAGAGTATTCTTTTACCAGTGGTTTCGAATCATATGGCTCTGCCAGGAAGCAATTTACATCCTTGGTCAGCCACTCAACCTCTTTATCATATGCTGCCTGCTCTGTGAAACAGGCAATGGATGAATTACCCACTTTCTTTTTAATAAATGATCCATCCCGAATCAGTTCTTCTTCAAATGTCGGTGGTACACATGGCAGTACATCTCTATATTTTACATATAAGATATGCTTATCTGGTCTGGAAACACCTTCTGCATCAATAATATGCCCCTCAAATTCCATATCATAACGGTATGGCACCCGGAGCTTTTCCTCAACATAATGCATCTGTGTATGGCACTGTGCCAGCTGGGCACCGAAAAACATGATTCGCGTATTCTCTGTGTTGTGAAAACGATCAAAAAAGCTGCCCTCACCCAGTGACTTGCTGCCACTGACCTCTGCAAGTTCTTTCTTCTCACCTACCACACATACAGACATCAACGGATCCTCTGAACGCACAGCCTCCGGCAATTTTCTTACATACTCATTGATCATACCCATTTTGCACTTCGTATTTTTGACATCATAGTCTTCCCTGTTGCCATAACTGAATGTAAAAGTAGGAAACACCAGGGTTTTCACTCCCAATTCGCAAATAGCATCATACAAAACTGCCACCAGTTCCTTGCGCTTAAGTTCTCTGGTAGGCAGTCCAAAAGACAGATCTGTGTGAACCAAAAGAACATCACAGTCATCTGCTTTTACATCTCTCATTGCCTGAACCAGTTCTCCATAGGTAACCCAGTTCTTGTCCCTGTCTTGAAATAATTTAAGATCTGCTGCTCTCCTCACTTATAATCTTCCTCCATCCACGAAAAATTTTCTTCCTGTGATAAATTTTGATGCATCACTTAACAAATAAGCGGTCATATTGGCAATGTCAGCTGGCTCTCCTAACGCCATCAACTGCTGCCCCACAATGTTGCTTTCTTCTCCGCTTGTATCTGAAAAAGACTGTGCCATGGGAGTTGCAATGGGGCCGGGTACTACTGCATTGACACGGATCTTCTTATCCGCCAGTTCCACTGCCAGAGAGGACACTGCCATCTCTAGGGCTCCTTTTGTGGCCGCGTAAACACTCATGCATTTTTGCGGATAGTGAGCATTTACAGCAGACATACATACAGCACTGCCGCCATCGGAATTCGTTTTCTTGGCAAAATGTTTCATAAGTTCCATAAAGGAAACATAGTTCACTGCAAACATATCCTGAATCACTGCCGCTGATACCACCTTTAACGGTATAACTTTGGCAATCCCAGCACAGTGAACAAGACCATCTAATTTTTTTCCGGTCTGCTTTATTTGTCTGAATACCTCTGCATATCGGTCAAATTCTCTCAGTTCCAGTGGGATAACCACATGGCCCTTACCACTCAGTTTGTCTCTCGTCTCCTGTAATCGTTCTTCATTTCGTCCCAGCAAAACCACTTCTGCTCCCAACTGGCTGACTAAAACAGCGGTCTCTCTTCCAATTCCGGAAGATGCCCCTGTAATCAAAATTCTTTTACCGGTTAAGTCCATCGGATTTATCATTTTTATTTCTCCATGTTTTTCATTAAGTCACTTACTTTTACATAAGAACGGATCTCAGACGCATGTGGATATTTCCCAAAATGTTCATCCATCATGGCGATCACGGATAAAACTGCTACCGAATCCCATGTTTCAAAATCTTCCAGAACCATATCCTCTTTTACATCGTCCACATCTACTTCCAAAATATCTGCAATAATTTCAAGTTTTTCTTCTCTAGTCATTTTTAACTCTCCTTTTATTTTCTACACGCCTGCGGATACTGGAATCGCAGCACCTGTAATATATTTTGATCTGTCAGATAATAAAAACTCTGTCAGATAAGCAATCTGAATCGGTTCGATCACACCAAGAGGCATCTGATCGATTCCATTGTTCATTCCAAACCTTCCACCTTCTGCTACCATCGGTGTATCTACATAAGACGGCATAATCGCATTTACTCTTATTTTTCTCTTCAAAAATTCTTTTGACATCACTTCTACCATGGAATTCAATGCCGCCTTTGATGCCGCATAGGACACCTGCCCCATAACCGGTCTGGTGGCTGCCAAAGACGAAATCGCAACCACAGATGCCTGTTCATTGGAATACCTTTTCCCGCCAAAATATTTTCCCAGTTCAGCAAAAGACATACAATTTACCCGCATGGTTTCTTCTACATTCTGTATCGAAACACTCCTTACCGGCATTGGTTCTGAAATTCCTGCCGAATGAACCATTCCATCCAGTTTCAGACCATTTTCACGGCAGAAGTCAAAAATCCCACGAATTTTTTCCGTATGATTAAGATCACAGACATATGTGTATGCCTTGTCTCCAATCTGTTCTTTTATTTCTCTTAATCTCTCTTCGTTTCTACCAATCAAGATCACAGTAGTTCCCTGCTTTGCCAGATATAATGAGATTTCTTTTCCTATTCCTGAAGAGGCTCCTGTGATCAATATATTTTTCTCTACCATAACTCACCTTCTATCGGTCATTATAACAAAAATCAGTTACTTCAATTGGGTAGATATGATCTGTTTCCATATCCAGAACCACATTGGACCAGGCCAGTCCTACGCCGTAACCGCACATGTAAAACCGCACTCTCTTTTTCTTCTTGATTTTCTCTGCATTGTTGCAAATGGTAAACGGAAGAGTAGCAGTAGAAGTATTGCCATATTCTTCATAAGAACGGAGCACCTTGTTCATATCCATGTCGCACTCTCGTGCAATTCCATCAACGATCAGTTTTTGAGCCTGATGCAGTATATAATAATCAATGCTTTCTTCCTGAATATCGAAGTGACTACGCATTTCGCGGATACTTTGACATACTTCGTTTAGCGAAAACAGCAACACTGCATTTCCATCCATAGTCAGGTCGCCATCCAGCCCTACACTGATATACTTATATCTCTCTCCGTCTGTCTTCTGTGCATACAACAGTTTATTGCCTGCTTCTATTTCAATGGCAGTAGCGCTGGCGCCATCTCCAAACAACAACGAATCGGTCGTTGGCACTTCCGGCATTTCACGATAGCGTCCGTCTCCCACGAATAACAAGCCTTTTCCTCCTGTATTTTGCAGCAGGGAAGATATAATCTGTAGGCCACTGACATATCCGGTACAGCCAAGATTTACATCAAATGCCAGACAATCCTGTCCTATATGTAATCTTTTCTGGATTAGCATGGCGGTGGATGGTGTGTGAAAATCGGGAGACTGCGTCACATTTACGATCGCCCGGATTTCATCGCGATCCCAGCCCAGCTCCGTCAGAAGTTTCTCACCACACACACTGCTAAGATCTGCTGCCGACTGTCCTTTTCCCATAACATGTCTGTGTTTGATCCCAGTCAGGGCCACCTGCTTTTTTGCTCTCCGGTTACCTAATGTCTCAGCCACCTGCTCATTGTCGATCACTGTCTTAGGGGCAGCGGATGCAATACCACAAATCTTAATATTGTCAAATTCACCGTACATACTCTATTCTCCTTCATATTACTTTAAGTAGTCGCAAATATCCTGTACCGTTTCAAACTGAAGGATTTGATCACTTGTAAGGTTTGTTCCGTACAATTCGCGGACTTTTGCTGCCAATGCCAGGGTTGACAAAGAATCCCATTCCTCCAAATCCGCCAGAACCATCTCTGGTTTCAACGCATCATCATAATCCATTATATCCTCTAATAATTCCAATTTTTCTTCTAAACTCACTTTTTTGTCCTCCTTAACTCGGTCTGTCTTGATCGGCGTCTCCGCGGAACACATCTAACTGTCCCCACAAAGATGTCGCAAAGTAAATATCTGTATTTTTTTGTTCAAATGGAGCAAAATGATTTGGGATAATTGCTTCCTCCTCTTTGCACCATGAAAAACCTGCTGTAAATAAATATTTCTCCGGAACACCGTAGCAATATATATCCATAAATTCATAGTGATTTTCATCGACAAAACGGTACATCTCCGAAGCCGTATCAATGATTTCCTCATACGGTCCATAAAAATCCACAATCTTGCAGATTTTGGCTCCATCGTACCGTTCTTCTCTCAAAACCATAAAAGACTTCATACCGCCTTCTTCATTCTGAATCCCTAGAAACCGATACTCATAAACCGGATGTTGTAAAAAACGATGCTCCACATATCCAAAATCCTTATACGGAACTCTCTTTCGCTGAAAAGAATCGTCAAACACTTGCAGCAATTCTTCCCTTGTCTGCAGTTCAACCAGCTTCTTTTTGGATATCCCGGATATTCTTTTTTGCTTCTGTCTCACTTTAGCAATATGATATTCCGGACATTCTCCTAATACATACAAGTGTCCCATGGCATCTACATAGCATCCCAGGTAACGATTGATCTTTACCGCCCGCTTATTTAATCCCGGGCCCACATCGCACCTTGCATTATATATTTTCTGCTTTTTTTCTGCCAGTTCCACTCCCAGTCTGGGATTCCCGGTATGCAGCACTTTCCACATCGTTCCCACTATGTCCGGCTGATCTGTGGAATTATATTTGATCACCGCCAGCATACCATAGATGGTATTTTCTTCATCTACCGCAAGAACTACATTGCATCCTTTTTCGTCCACATACATCCAACAAAAAAAAGCTTCATCTCTTGCCAGAATATGATCTTTTTTCCAATTTTCTCCGATAAACTTCATGATAGCAGGAACGTCCTCCATCCTGGCTTTACGAATTTCAAAGTTTGTACTAATAGGTCATTCCTCCACTCATCACGATGCATTCTCCTGTAATATATTTTGCGTTATCCGACAGCAAAAACTCAGCCAGATAGGAAACCTGCTCTGTATCAATGATACCAAGAGGCTGCCTTTCCAAAGATCTTTCCATGAAATCTTCCAGTGTATCTTCTCCCCCCAGGAACATCTGGGTCTTAACATTGGCCGGAAGAATTCCGTTTACCCGGATCTTTCTTTTCATAAATTCCTTAGACATAGTCTTCACTGCAGAATTCAACGCAGATTTAGACATAGAATACAAGATCATTCCGGGATCATTCAAGATGGAACTGATGGACGATATGGCAACAATCCCGGATTCGTCGTAAGAGTTTCTTTTGGATGCAAACCTTTTACAAAGTTCCACAAACGAAAATGTATTTACCTGCATCATGTTCATGGCCTCTTCTGAATCAAAGGCTCTCACTCCACTTAATCCGGCAATCCCGGCACAATGAACCAGGCCATTCAGCTTACACTGATTTTCCTTGCAAATTTGAAAAATTTTATTAATGTCGTCTGTTTTTGACAGATCACAGGCTGCTGTTATGGTATTTTCTCCCAACTCTTCCTTAAGTTTCTGCAAAATCTCCTGTCGCCGTCCCACGAGAACTACTCTGGCTCCTTCTCCGGCAAACTGTCTGGCAATGGTCTTTCCAATGCCGGAAGTCGCTCCTGTGATCAATATATTCTTTCCTTTTACTGTGTCTTTATTCACGGTGTGCCCCCTTGCATATCCTGTCTGCCGGCATCTTTTTACTCAATAAAAAAGCCATGTCTGCATTATCACAAACATAGCTGATCATCTTTCCTGTACTGCGCCGTCCTGGCTGAAAAACATACCTTATTCACTGCATCCATGCATGTAAAACTTGCTATCCTTGCAACTGTTTTTTATATCGGCATTATCTGCCTCTTTCTTTAGTGGCAATCTTTTCCTGATCTCGGCAAATTATGCGTCTATTTCCTTACGCACATATTTCCCCCTCAAGATAACACTCATAAATATAATCTCTCGGTTGATAGTAAAAATCTGTATTGTAATTAGATATTACACCATCAATCCATGATGAATATACTTCCACAATCAAATCAACAACCTCTTTATTCGTTTTCCCTTGCAAATCCTCTATCAATCGTTCATATACTTCACCAATTGTCCAATAGTCCGGGACCTTATATCTGCATTTTCCAACATTGTCAAATGAATCCTCCGGGATGTGTGAGATTTCAATAAATTCGTCTGCAACCTTTTCAATAGGATCACAATGGAATACATCTGCATAATTATAAATTCTTTTTATCGTGTTCTTTCCCAGATAATTTACAACAGCAGATCTCCGTTGCTTTTTTTCTCGTCCAATATATTCAATCAAGCTACATGTATAAAACAAATTACTATCATTCTTCATCGTAAACCTCACTTCCTACCTGAAATCCTCTTCCTTCAGCAGCACATTCTCTGCAATATCATTCGCTGCATACTTACCGATAACCTCTTTCATCCGGTAAGACGGAATCCCTGTTCCCGGCCGTTTGGACCAGATCATATCTTCCTCAATGCGCTGTCCTTTTTTGATTGGGCACTTGGTAACCAGACTGCGGAAAGCCCAGGAACGAACCTCTTCCTCATCCGGATGTACCTTTTTCACTGATCCCAGTGCATCTTCCAGTTTGCGGATGCCGTCCACCAGCTGATGCAGTTCCTGAAAATCTATGGAGACTGCCTGATCCGGTCCCGGTGTTCTCTTATCCAAGATCACGTGCTTTTCTATGATTCTGGCTCCTAATGTCACCGCCCCAAAACTAGTATACAGATCCGGTGTGTGGTCAGAATGTCCGATCACCGCATCCGGAAAATGTTTTTCCATTTTGAGTATAAATTTCAGATTGATATCCTCATACTTTGGTGGATATTCTGACACGCAGTTGGTAAAAGCTAATGGCGTATCCGTAACAGACAAAACATCATAGGTTCTCTGTATCTCCTCAATAGTACTCATGCCTGTAGATATGATCATTGGCTTTCCAAGCCTCGCGATCCGCACCAAAGTCGGAATATCTGTCATTTCCCCGGAACCAATCTTAAAGGCATCCACTCCCATGGCATCCAGCTCATAGGCGGCCTTCAGACTGAACGGGGTACACAAATACTGTATCCCTATTTTCTCGCAGTATTCCATCAGATCCCGGTGCTGCTTCAAAGTCAGGGCGTGTTTCTTCAAAAAATCATACAGGGGCATATCCTGTTTGGCCGCTACCGGCACATCCCTCAGCATTTCCTCATCCGGCAGGTGATGCTGAAACTTAATGCAGTCTGCCCCCGCCAGTTTTGCCTGGCGGCACATTTCCTTTGCTGCCTCTACATCCCCCATATGATTATCGCAGCCTTCCGCTACGATATAGACCGGATATCCGTTTCCAATTTTTTTCTTTCCAATCTGTATTTCACTCATGCTCTTCTCCCCCTTTGTAATCACTACATCTCAAGAACAAGAATCCTCTTGCCAAGATAATAAGATGCCAGTTCAAAATCCTCCGGTTCATCAATATCCAGACTTCGTTCCCTTGGTATTTCATATCCTGCCGGATTATCATTAAGACTGGTCGTCTTTGTCAGCCGTTCTACCTTGTTGACATACACACTGCCATTGACCCGGTACCACGGTTTCATGTCCTGCCTGCGGACGGTACTTCCCTCTGTTAAAAGCGGCGTCAGTTCTCCGTTTTCATCCATCTGGCGCATCAGAACCGGTGGATCCTGTACCTTTGATACAGAAACCACATCTTTACCGTTTTCCACTGCCTTTTGGATGGCTCCGGTTATGTCCTCTGCCAGTCTCAAAGGACTGGTGGGCTGTAATAAAACAACATATTCATAGTCTTCTTCCAGCCGGTCCAGCACATCCCATACCGCATCGATAGTTTTAGACGTATCGGCTGCCAGTTGGGCCGGCCGCATAAATGGTACTTCGGCACCGTATTTTTCTGCCACCTGAGCAATCTCTTTACTGTCTGTCGAAACTACAACCCGGTCAATCTCCGGGCACTTTAATGCCTCTTCAATGGTATATGCCATCAACGGTTTTCCGTTTAACTCTTTTATATTTTTCCCTGGGATTCCTTTGCTTCCTCCCCGGGCTGGTATGATTGCTAATATCTTCCCCTTCACAGGCCATTCTTCTCCTTATCTATTCCACCATATTTCTTGTTATCTGCGTATCCACGGCAATATCTTCCGCCGCTTTTTTCCCCAGCACATTTTCATATTCTCTGGCAGGTATTTCACCGGTTCCCGGCCGTTTGACCCAGATATTTTCTTTGGTAAACACCTCTCCTTTTTTCACCGGTGCAATGGTTACGACGGTGGCAAAAGCAAAGTCAATAGTCACCTGTTCTTCCGGCAGTGCCCCCTTGGTTCCTCCCCGCATCAACGGCACTTCTTTGGCCGCCTGAAGCAGTTCCCCACAAGCCTCCTCGTCCATCGAACAGATAATATCCGGACCGGTTCTCGCCATCTCATCTGTAAAATGACGCTCCACCAGATCTGCACCAAGAGCCAGCGCTGCAATACAAGCATTGTTATTCAGCGTGTGGTCAGAGAGACCAACCGGCACATCTGGGAACTCTTTCATCATTTCCTGCATCCCGCCGAGCCGGACCCACTGCGGCTTAGTAGGGTACAGATTCGTCGTATGCATCATCGCATACGGAACACCATACTTCTCCATAATGTTCACCGCTTTTGCTACACTTTTAAGGTCATTCATTCCGGTAGACACGATCATAGGCTTTCCAAACTCAGCAATATGCTCCACAAGCGGATCATTGTTCAATTCTCCGGAGCCAATCTTGTATGCCTTTACCCCCATGCGCTCCAGTCTGTCTGCCGCTGCTCTGGAAAAAGGCGTACTGATAAATTCCATTCCCAGACTTTCTGTATATGCCTTTAACTCTCTTTCTTCCCCTTCATCCAGCGCACACCTGGCCATAATGTCATAGATCGAATCAGAAGAATTGCCGGGAATCACATTCTTTGCCACCCGGCACATCTCATCTTCTACCACATGGGTCTGATGCTTGATCAGCCGTGCCCCGGCCCGGTATGCCGCCGTCACCATCTCTTTGGCAACCGTCAGACTCCCCTCATGATTGATACCGATCTCCGGGATCACCAGTGCCTGTTTTTCGTCTCCCACACATATATCTCCTATGTAAAACTTTTTCTTCACCTTCTTAGCCCCCTTATGTCTACAAAGGTTTTCTGGATATCCAGATTCCATATATCCTGACGGTCTAATACATCAAAAAACAGTTCCGTACTGTTGCCGCCGCCAAATCCTTCCGCCTGGATCCTGTGTTCCCTGATCCGGGACAGTTTATCCAGAATGTCAGGCACATTTTCCTCTGCGTGCTGGATATTTTTTAACTGTTCCATATCATACCGTCCCTGCTGTCTGCTTCCAATGTCGATAGCCGGGATTCCATAGATACCGCTTTCACGAATGCCGGCACTGGAGTTTCCTACGATGACACTGGCATTCTTCAAAAAAGTAAGGAAATACTCAAAACGGATAGATGGAAAAATCCGAAAATGCTTGTTGCCATACAGCCGGCCGATTTCATTCAAAACAATCTCTGTTCCATTATCATTGTTAGGATAAACAACTATATAATTTCCCCCGGACTGAAGCAACGCCTCCACTACCTGATGAATATGGTCTGCCAGTTCTTCCACTTCCGTAGTCACCGGGTGATACATAAAAATGCCGTAAGAATCGAACTCTATCTCATATCTTTCACAAGCCTGCTCCAGAGAAGGCAGATTTCCTCCCAGCATAATATCAATATCCGGGGATCCTATGACAAAGACCCTCTCCGGCTGTTCCCCCATCTGAAGCAGCCTTTTCCTGGCCTCTTCATTACACACAAAGTGCAGGTGAGCAAACTTAGAGATAGCATGCCGGATGGAATCATCAATGGTGCCGGAGATCTCGCCTCCCTCAATGTGTGCCACCAAAATATTATTCAATGCCCCGGTAATGGCACCTGCCAGTGCGTCGATCCGGTCTCCATGTACTACGATCATATCCGGCTGGATTTTTTCTGTATAACGGGCCAGATTCATCAACACCACCCCCAGATTATGACTCATGTTGTCGGTCATTACCTGTTCAAAAGCAACATAGGTGTTCCTGTATCCATCCTTCTGTACCTCTCTGTAGGTACTGCCATATTTCTGCAGAAGGTGCATACCGGAAACATAGACAAACACCTCATATCTGTCCTGCATCCTCTCCATCCTCTGCATGATAGGCTTGATCTTTCCGTAATCCGCTCTCGTGCCGGTAATAAACAGTATCTTCTTCCTTTGATCCATCTTCTTATCCATACCTTTTTCGTATTTGTTCGTTCTTATTTTTCTTCTATCATACCATAAAAAAGACTTTATTTCCAAGAAAAAAAGAGAGAGACCAACGATCTCTCTCTTTTCGTACAAATTCATTATGACGCCGCTTACGCAGCCTCCGAACCAGTAAAGATTACTGTAACAGAGAAAGTACTCCCTGGTTTGCCTGGTTTGCCTGAGCCAGCATAGAAGTAGCTGCCTGCTGCAAGATGCTCTCCTTGGAGAATTTTGTCATTTCATCTGCCATATCAGTATCACGGATACGGGATTCAGCAGACTGCATGTTCTCAGCCGTATTGTCATCCACTTTAACAGTGTACTCAAGACGGTTCTGAACAGCACCAAGTTTAGAACGCTCAGTTGTTACACTCTTAATCATGCCATCGATTGTATCGATAACTGCAGAGTTACCTTTACCATCACCACCAGTGATATCAGGATCAGCCCAAGTTGTTTTAGTGATAGAAACAGAGATACCCTGCTCTTTGTTTGCACCAACCTGGAAATACTGGCTTGTGTAGTTACCATCCAACAGTTTTTTCTTGTTGAACTCAGTATCAGAGTTGATACGCTCAAACTCTTTACCGATTTCATTCAACTCGTCCTGAATCTTCTGGAAATCGTCATCGCTGTCTTTATCCAATACACCGGAGTTAGATGCCTGAATTACCAGCTCACGAGCTCTCTGTAAGATTGCATGCTGCTGATCCATAGCACCCTCAGCTGTCTGGATAAGAGAAATACCATCCTGTGCGTTGTCAGATGCACGATTCAAGCCACGAACCTGAGCTCTCATTTTCTCAGAAATAGCAAGACCTGCTGCATCATCAGCTGCACGGTTGATTCTGTAACCACTGGAAAGTTTCTCAGTAGATTTAGCCAAGTTGTTTCCTACGATTCCTAACTGTCTGTTAGCGTTCATTGATGTAATGTTGTGTTGTACGATCATAATGATTACCTCCTTGTAATACACCGCAATTCCTTTTGCGGGTTGTTTTTAATTTTTTGTTATAATATCGAGAGGAGTGGCTTCCATCACGGCGGGCCCTGCCATGATTTCTCGCCCGCTCCGCCCGTTACTATCGTCTGTTTGGAAGTGAACTACCTTCCTGACACTATATATATCGGATGAGGCACAAAATACTTAACCCCTAAATTTAATTTTTTTTATTCACCCTGTATTTCATGGTACAAAAGATCCGCTGCATATGTATAATCCGCCCGCTCAATTGCATCAAAAATCGGATTGATCAATGGAGCTGCACTTTTGTTTACACCAAGTTTTGCTGCATTTGCCATAAACAAATCCATGCCGTCTGCAATTTCATTCTGATAAAAGCAAACCGCAATCTGCTGCCAAATCGTCATCTGCCCCATCCTCCTTTTTCCAGTTCATCCGACACAAAGGATAACGCCGTCTCAAAACGCTCCCTTCGGTCTCCTTCCTGTATTTTCATATACGAAAGAATCATGCTCATCACCGGGAACTGATGATAATCTTTTTCAAAGAATGTCACATCGTACCCCCACAAGCGAACTGCTTCTAAATCGCGGACACACTGCACCATCTGCTCCTTCATAAGAACAGCCTCTTTTTCTGTAATCTGATTGTCCTCAGCCTCCAGAAAATCTTCAAAGCAAACCGCCTTCTGCCCGAGTTCTTGACAGACCTCTTTTAGCGGTTTCTGAATCGTTCCCTCAATCCGTACACCGCCTTCGGTTGCATTCGTCACAGTAATCGATGGGTAAAGGGCAATCATCTTTTCAAACCATTCCTTAAATGCCATCCAGTCCATTCGCGAATATACCTTATCTCCATAATAACCGTCTGTTTCAATCCGATCCGTGTCTCCATAATATTCTTTTTTCCCATTTGTATGAGATGAACCATCGGATGCATATGCCAAATCCTGACCAACAAAAATAATATTTTCTGCTCCAAATTCAACGGCTGAAGAAAACATCGCCGTCGAAACACCAAGATAATATGGAACCTGTGATATTTCAATTCCTGCACGTTTCTGCATCATCAAAATCTGCTCATGGTCAAATCCCCATATTTTCTTTGCGGTATTATGGTTTAAAAATTCAGTTCTTGTATTGGAAGACCCTAATACGGGAATCAGGTTACTTCTCTCATCTTCAAAACAAAATAAACCTTTTCCCGCATCCACACTAGCAACTAAGTCCGGTATCACCTGATGAGAAAGCAGCGTCGGCAATGCAGCATCCGCACACCAAATCAGTGCATGTCCCTTCGCCTCTTTTAAATCTTCCACATTCTTCTCTAACGATGGTCCCGCAGACACTAATATAACCGGAATATCTGCATTTTCCTTTCGGTAAAGACGCCTTAATGGAACTCCTTTCGTCATGTTCGGGAAATTTGCAATCTGGTTTCGTATCATCGCCACCGTAAAACGCTTTAACGGTGCTCTCATAAACGTAATATCATCACATATTTTCTGGCAGATTTCCTGCACTTCCAAAAATTCTTCCTCATACCAGTCCACATAACCCGGATGCACCGCAAGCATTGTCTCCTCCACCCAGTCATCATCCAGTAAATCTTTCGCAGTACAAGAAAATTTAGCATGCTCCGATGCCTGAAAAATTTTCACACGGCGGCATTTCACCGCTTTTTTATACAGATTACTTGTTCGCATCTGTGAAAACACTAAGTTTTCCGGCTCATAAACTAATATCTGCCCCGGCACCTTTTCGATAAGTTCCAACACAATCCGGCAGTCCCCCATGCCAAACAAAATGATATTTTCCGTCCGTTTTGACACCACTTTTTCGCACCAGCATGACGCCGCAACCGCTCCATCATACATACTTCCAAGATGTCTTTTAAGTCCATCTCTTTCTAAAACCGGAACCGGATGACCGTCTTTTGCCCGCAGGATGGTTCCCTTTATATCCATTTATTTTCTCCCTTCATAAAACAATCTAGGACAGGTGAATAAGACCTGTCCTAGTCTGTCTAATAACTTATTGCTTTTCATTGAAATAATACGACTGCTCCGGTCGATGTGAATTTGCCATATTCTGATAATAACGTGATGCCGTCTGACTGTTCACATGATAATCATGTATCTGCTTGCGCTTTGACGCAAGATAGATTTTGAAACGTTCACTATTCTGCGCTTCCAGTGCCTGAATCCGCAGACCCAAATCCGATACCGCAGAAATCAATTTCTGCATCGTAACAATCTCTGTCAAATAGTTTTTTTTGTGAACTGTGATTTCTTTTTCAACCTTCTTAAACAGAGCATCAAAACCTTCATCAATCTGATTCAGTTCATCGATTTGTCTTCCTTTTTCATCTAAAAGTTCTTGAAAACGGTCGTAATCAACGTCCTCCTGTTTTAGAATTACTTCCTGTTCTTTCGTCTGTTCCAGAATCTGTTGCAAAATTTTTTCTTTTCTTTTCAGCACATCCACCATCATTCTCACATAGACACTATTGTTTGAATTCATCGGCATCCCCTCACATCTGTCCTGCCGGTTACTTCGCACCGGCAGCTTTCTTCATTACTTCCTTCCAAGTGTCACGCATCTCACGAATATACTTTAGAGCATCTTCAATTATATCAATCTCTTTGCTCATGTTTCCTTCTACAAGACGTCTGTAAATGTAATCATACACCCGGTCAAAATCTTCCCACACCGGGTACTTATGATCGAGTGTCACGCGGAGTTCGGAAATAATCGCCTGTGCCTTTTTCAGATTCACATGCGCCTTTTCCATATCCTTTTTTTCAATCGCCATAATTGCGATGTTACAGAATTTAATCGCCCCATCATAAAGCATCAGCGTAAGTTCTGCCGGCGATGCCGTCAGAATAGCATTTCTCTGGTATGCATTAATCGTATTTTGATTCATACTCAAACTTCTCCCTTATTTGCTCATCAACTACTAAAAAGACTTGACATGGAACTCTGCTGTGACTGCAGTTTTGCAAGCGCAGTCTCCATCGCAGTAAATTTACTGTAGTAACTGTCTTCCATCTCAGCCAGTCTGTCTTCCCAGTCCTCAATCTCATCTTCATACGATTTCACATCACTCTTCATCTTGATATCATTGTAGAAAGTCAAGGAACTGCTGTATTTCGTTGCCGACATCTTCTGGCTCATAGTCTCACGAAGTTTGCCAAAGACACCGGTCAATGTTGCAATTACAGCATCCGGATCTTCATCAAGTGCTTTTTTGAGTTTATCATCTTTTGCCGAATATACAGAATCATCCGCATCTCCATAAATATGGAGCAGACCACCTTCTGTATAATCCGTTGATGTCATAATACCAAAACTGGAAAGCGCATATGTTTTGCCATCATACTCAACTGTTGACATCATAGCCGAACGCATTGAACTCATAATGCTGCTCAATGTTGAATCACTGCGAAGCAGGGACTTTTTAATCTTATCCTCCCAAAGTTTCACATCGTCATCTGACATTGCCTCTTTTTCCTCACTGGTCAATGGCTCATAACCTTTGGCAGAATCCGCATTGTAAAGTGTGTTCATTTCCTTCATTACAGAATTATATTCTTTCAGGAAACTCTTAATGGAATTATAAACACTCTCCGTATCATTTGTTACAGAGAAAGTAATTGGCTCATCTGTTTTTGTCAATCCGGTCAGTGTGATATCCAATCCATTCGCTGAAACAACGGCGGAAGAGGATGTAAGCTCTGCCCCGTTCAAAATAATCTTGCTGTCAGAAGCTTCAATCAACGCCATACCCTTTGGAATCGTGGAATTACTGCTGTCATTTGCTCCACCATTAACCGTAACATTTCCATCTGCATCGACTGCGATATCAGCCATACCAAGTCCGGATAAGGCGGAACCTGCCAAAACCTCATCACGGTCAGAAATAGAAGCATAATCCTGTACATAGGAAGTAAGGCGGTTTTTTTCGCTCTCCTCATCTACGCCATCCATACCGGTAAAGGCGGTTACCGTTTCACCATAATATTTCTTTACTGCCTCTTCACTGAAATCAGCCATATCCGCTTCCGTCTTGCCGGAAAAAGCTGCTTCATCAATTTGCAGCTTCACATCGCTTTCCTTTAACTGCGTTCCTACATACGAAGTTGTATCAGCATCAGCCTGTTTTGCCACTGCTGCATCATAAGCCTCTTGTGTCTTACCTGGTTTCAGACTGCCATCTTCTTCAAAATAGGTGTCTTTTAACTTCTCTTTTGCCTTTTCTTCATACTCACTGTACTTCTCACTGTAAATTTTTGCTTTTACGTAAGTCGTCGCAGCATTTTCCGCTGACGTTTTCTTCGTCTCATAGGAAAGCTTTGCAATCGTATTTAACGCACTGTTATAATCATCGGTTCCTACGCCCGACGTCTGCAATTTCTCCATTGCAGAATCAAACAGTTTCTTATTGCTGCTTGTCATACTGCTGTAACCGGCCGCATCGCGAAGTGCCTTTCTGCCATTCACCTCCGCATCCGTAATACCTGATGTCGTGATAGAAAAAGCATTTTCAAGACCACTTTCTTTGCTGCTGATAAACAGACGTTTCTGTGCATCGTCAAAACTTGCATTTAGACCCGCACTCTGCAAAGCACTCGTGAAGTCTTTTAATGTAGTGTCTGCAGTAACAGCAAACTTTGTTGTCTTGGCACCAACTGTAATACTGATTTCTTTATTCAAAAGCGAAGAATCAATATCTGTCAATTTGTCCGATGCAGCTGCATTAATTTTAGCGCCGGTCAAATACTGAGAAGTTGCTACATTTTTAATTTCCATCGAATAATTTCCGTTCGCAGCACTTGTCTTTGCTGCAACACTTGCTTTTGTCGCATCCGAAACTGTTGTTTTCTTTGTCTTATAAGCAGTAGATAACTGCATTTTAGACACAAAATTATTATAAAGACCTGTCAGCTTGGTATTCAACTCTGACCATTTAGTCTGTGTCCACTCCAGTTTTGTTTTTGCCTTCACTACTTTATTTTTCTTCATACTCTGGGCGGACATCAATTCTTTTACAATTGCCTCTGTATCCATACCGGATGATAATCCACTCATTCTGATTCCCATAGTGATACCTCCTATCTTTTCTCATCTACTAAGATACCAGCCATCTCCCACATCTTCTGGAGCATATCCAAAGATTTTTCCGGTGGAATTTCACGGATGACTTCATCGGTATCCTCATTAATCACTTTAATCGAAACACGATTTGTCTCTTTGTGATACGAATACTCACAACGCGTATGCTCCATACGACGGTTTGCGCTTTTTACCGCATCGTCAATCGTTGCTTCGCTTGGGTTATGCTCTTTGTTTCCACAGTTCTGATTCGTCGCTTCTCCGGATTCAGATACCGTCCTCACAGCTGCAGAAGAAGCCTCGGAAACAGACTGCGCTGCTGTATGTGCACTTTCAACCGGTGCACGCTTAACCTTAACACTCTCTGTCGAGCTATAATTTGAATTAACACTACTAATACTTTCCATATCCATAATAACACCTCCATGTGTAATAAAAAAGAAACGTTTTCCCTAACTTAAAGTAAATATCGGCTACCTTTTCAAAAAAATTAACCCCTTTACCAAAATTCGTGAAACGCTTCTTCTTTTGTCCTATTTATTTGTCTTTTAACAGCTCACCAAGTGCTGCCGGATTTACCGTATTGGCCGCCGCTGCATTTGCCTCCTGTATCTGTACAAAAAGTTCTTTGCGGTAAATCGGAACATCTTTTGGTGCGTTAATACCAATTTTCACTTGATCCCCTTTTACTTCCAAAACAGTGACTTCGATATTATCATTTAAAATAATGGATTCATTTACTTTTCTTGCTAATGCTAACATATCAACAATCCCCCTTTTTTGCATTGAGGATGTCATATATTTTGTATTTCACCTCATAATCGTTATTCTCACAGATAATCTGGGCACCCTTTCTTGTGTCAGCATTCACAATAATCGGTGCTTTTAAATTCACTGACATCTGTTCAATCTGTTCCGGAACTGTCATTGTGACTAAAATCACAAGATTCTCTTCTGTCAATTCTCCAATATGAGAAAGCAGCTCGTCTTCAACAATCGGATTATAATCTTCCTTTATAATCCATGGTTTTACAACCGGAAGTGCTAAAGTTGGTTCCTCAACACTCTGTAACCAGGAAATGTTGCTGTTCTCTTTTTCACAGTCATATAAAATCGTGAATTTTTTATAATCAGCAAGCCCAATCAAACCGCGTTCAAAAGTAATGATTTTTTCCTCCGGTAAATCGACTTCCCCAAAAAATTTTGTTTTTACTAACATCCCAATTCCTCCTTATTAAATAAAGTTAAGCAGTGACTGACCGAGTATCTTCGATGTCGCATTCAAGGTCGCCTGATACAGAAGGTCTGCCTCCGAGAAGTTTACATAAGCCTCTCCCAAATCTGCATCTTCATTATCGGATTTTGCTTCTTTTGTATCAATCTGCTGCTGTTCCAGTTTCGATTTTGTCATACTCATACGGTTATAACGGGAACCATGGTCAGCAAGTGCTACATTCAATTCATCTTTTGCTGACTGGCAGGTCGTAATTGCAGAGCCCAGCGCTTTTCCAAGCACCGTCTTCTGAAGCTGAATCTCTGTCTCAATCTGGCTCTTTAACTCATTGAGATTGGCCAATGTTGTTTTATCATTTTCATCACAGTCATTAATCCGCTTCTCCACAGACTTCAGATTGGCTTCCATCACATCCAAGTCATTACAGATATTTGTAATATCAGAAATCGTTCTGCCAACTGCCAGATTAATGGAATCACAGCCTTCTGTATTAACAACCAAAGTCTGACTGAAATTAATCTGGTACATCATATTCTGAGTACCTGCTGTGCGGTAATTCGATACCTCTCCGGTTGTATTATCCACTGCCGTACAGTTAAAATAATGTTCCGGACGCACATCTTTTGCAGCAAATTCTGTTTTCTTGTAATCAACGCTCAAATCTTTTCCGGCACGAATACTGTCATAAACATCGTCACCAAATACAAGCTCACCGGTTTCCGGAACAAAATACACCTCATCAGCTCCCGGGTGCAGATGCTCATTATACTTTGTATCCGCTGCTACACTCTTCGTAATTGCTGTAACTGTCTGCTGTGTTCCGGTCGAGTCCGTATAGGTAAGTTTTACTGTCTGGTTATCATCTAATTTATCATAAGACAAAAGTGCACGGTGCGTCGTTGCAAACTCGGATGCCTGATTCGCATAATCCGCTGCACTGCTTCCCACATTGTAAGACGCCTCTCCATATACATACTGATATTTGTTAATCGTGTTAATATCAATATTCTCCGTAATCGTATAAGTAGTCCCCGTCTCCTCTTTATCAAAAAGCATCGGCACATCGGTACGAAATCCTGTAAACAGATAACGTCCGGCATAATCCGCATCGGCATTCTGCTCATAGATATATTTTGAAAACTGTTTTAACTGTGTCACAATATCCGCGCGGTCTTTCTCATTATAAGTACCGGTAGCCGCCTGTGTACAGTAATCAATCATATCCGTAAGTTTTTTATTAACTGCATTCAGACAGGTTTCTGTCGTATTCATCCAGGATGTTGCATCCTTGATATTTGTCAGATACTGATCAATTTCTGCCAAAGTTGTACGATATTTGAGGGCACGTGCCGCAATCGTCGGATCATCCGATGGTCTCTGTATTTTTTTGTGCGTATTATACTGTGTCAGATATTTATTATATGCCACCTTATTTTTCTGCATATTCAACATGGAATTATTACGCATCATCGTATTTGTTACTCTCATGTCAGCCCTCCGTTTCCGAATCTCAAATTCATCTTTTTATACTTTATTTATCGGCATCACACGCCGGTTTCATTAATCAATTTATCCAGTACTTCATTTAACACATTTAACATCTTGTACTGGTTAAACAGCATATTCTGGAACACAATCATATCCGAACCCTCTTCATCTTCATCTACGCCGGATACCGATTTACGGTTGGTATCAATGGCATACAAAAGATTGCTCTGGCTCTTTTCCATCGTATCCGCTTTTTTCGCATCAACACCAAGCAGTGCAGTCAGTGACTGAATAAAGGAATCCGGTGCACCGTGGACAAACATTTTCGAGTTGTCCTTGATTTCTGTCAGTTTCTGCAAATTATCACCGTTATCATTTCCTACATTATCATCCGGATTTGCTTTTGCCTTGCATGCAAGTAATCCCGGGTCATCCGCAACTTCCTTTGTAATTGAGAAGTTCAATGCAGTCATGTAATAGTAAGAACCGGTGTAAGTGCCGTCTGCATTTTTCTTCGCCTCCGAAGTAAAGGAAGCGTCTTTTCCGTCTACCGACTCCTGGAAAATATAGTTGTCGCCGGTTGCTTTGACCGTTGCATTAAAGAAGTCAACACCCGGATTATCATTCAAATCATAACCGCCATTCTGAACACGGTTAAATTCCTGTGCAAATGTACGAACAAATTCATTTAACTGTGCCATATAATACGGAACACCGCGGTTGTCAATCGAATCGCCAACCTGCGCGGTATAACCATTCGCCACAGCAATCTGAAGCGCTTTCGCATCAGCAGCTTTTGTTGTACCTTTCAACGTAAAGTCATACGTAAAATTACCTGCTGCATCCACTTTTACTTCAAAATTATCATACGCATAAGTGCGGTTATTAATAGTAATCTCACCATCATGTGCCGGAATATTTAACACCTGCACATCATTGCAGTTTGTTCCGGTAACAGTAAGAACAAGTTTTCCATCGGCATCGTTCGCAATTGAGTCAACAGTGCCATGAAGATTTGTTGCATTATTTCCGTCACGAGTCTCAATACACGACTGAAGTTGTCCGCCAATTGCTGTACTATGCATATTGAAGGTACTTCCATCTGCCCAGCTGACATCATACAAACCAGTGATATCGTTAATGTTTACATAGGTGTCTTTCTGCTTAGTTACCAGTGCGTTCACTTTATAGGTGTCCACAAGTGTTCCCCCATTGATATAAACATAGAACTGATTTTCACCTACGCCGTTATCCGGTGGGATTTCTTTTGTCTCCACATCACAATACTGGGACAACTCATCAATCAAAAGGGATCGTTGGTCGCGAAGGTCATTCGCAATTCCGCCATACGCCTCTACTGTGTCAATCTGTTTATTCAACGCCACGATTTTTTCTGCGTACGCATTAATCTGATCAACGCAGGTTTTCACCTGTGTATTTGCTTCATCCTGGAGTTTTTGCAGACCGGTCGCCACATTCTGCACATAATCGGTAAATGTTTCACCTACTGTTACTGCCTGACGGCGAATGGTGCTGTTATTAGCATTTCCTCTAAGATTACTTAACGCACTGAAAAAATCATCAAATGCATCGGTCAGTCTTGACTTCTCATCACTGGTTACATTTCCGCATATCTGATCCTGTAATGCTTTCAGATAATAGGACTGTGTCTGATAGTAATTGTAAGTTGACTGCGTGCGCTGATATTTCGTATCGTAATATTCGTTTCGGTTTCTTGTGATACTTGCAACATTTACACCGAACCCCTGAACTGTTACAGAAGTTTTATTACCAACTAACGAAACCATATTTACTGTCTGTTTGGAATAGCCTTTTGTTTCAATATTTGCCACGTTATGTGCCGTTGTCTGCAACGCTGCATTGTATGCCATCATACCGGATTTTGCTATCTCCAAAGAACCAAATGTTGATGCCATATCATCATCCTCCTAACCGTTCAATCAAATACTCTAACATCTGTGCCACTGTCGTAATGTATCTTGATGATGCATTATAACACTGCTGATATTTAATCATATTAGAGAGTTCTTCCTCGGTAGAAACTCCCATTACATTCTGTCTCTCATTGTCAATTGTATTTACTGTGATATTCTGGTTGTCAATAATACCATTCCAAACATTACCCTGTGTACCAAGTTCAGTTACCATACCAACATAAAAATGTTTAATATCATATGTTGTCAATGAATTTGGATTTAGTGTTCCAATGGACTCGTCAAACGCCTGCGCAATGCCAAGCAGTTCATTATTTGCATAACCTTTCTTACCATCGCTCTTATCACTGTACATCGTCGGCAGTGTGGAAGAATCTCTTCCAACAGTCGGATTCAGCACAAGCTGGCTCGTCGTATACATCGTATACACATCGGACGGATCCTCTTCCTGATAACGGTAAACAGGCACTACACTTGTCGTACCATCATCATTTACAACTGTTACATTTTCTTTGGTGTAGCGTTCCACACCACGGCGGGAAAATAATTCTGTTCCCATCGTACGGTTTTTATCATCACCAATCAGTGCCTTCTCTTCATCCAGTACTTTAATTTTTTCGGTATGTGTTCCGGTCACAACGCCATTTTCATCTTTGTCCTCAACTTCGATTGTAATCTCTTTGTTCGGGCAGAGCACATCATTGACGGTTGTTACAATCCAATGAATCAAAGTATCTAATTCACTCTGAATCGTCATCACAACAGAAGCACCGATGGTTTTGTTATAAACTTCCAAATCATCATTAAACTGATCCATAGCGCGGTTATAAGCATTCACATCCAGCACGCCGCCATTTTTGTAATCTTCTTCCTTTGGTTTCTGCGGAACATTTACATAGGTTGCCGCATAACTGCCTCGTGCCACCAAAAGTCCGCGAAGCCCGCCTACATCCGTATTATTTTCACTGGAATACTCTAGGCTGTCATAGCGGTAATAATTCTCGCCGGTCTCCCAGACCGGTTTTAAAAGTTTGGAGGTGTCACTTTCGTATTTCGTTGTAAGGAAATACTGATTGACTGAGTCCAAAAGATATCCACCCTCCGAATAAATCATAACGGTTCCATCCGGCTGCTCATTCGTCTCAAATGTTATGTACTGGCTGAGTTCATCCAAATACTCATTTCTCTTGTCACGGTAGTCATTTGCCGGCTCTCCGGTCGCCTCGTATTTCTGAATATCTCTGTTTAACTCTTTGATTTTTCCAACCAAATCATTAATCGTATCCACCTGTTTTTTTACTTCCGTGTTCAGACTCGTCTGATAGGTATTTAACTCATCCTGCAACACCTTTGCCCGTTCAATAAACTGGGATGCCATCATTACAAGCTGGTCTTTATATACAATATCGTCTGCGTGGGTTGCCAAAGAACTCAACGCACCACAGAGGTCTGTAATGCTGCTCTGAAATTCTTCGCCGTGCAGCTCACCCAACATATCTTCTATTTCCAGTGCCGCATTGCTGTTCGCCTGATAAAACTGCTGGCGTCCAACCTGCAGCCGGTACTGATCATCCAAAAAGGTATTGCGAACCTGTCTTGTCAATGAAATCGTCGTTCCGGTACCAACCGCCATAACATTGTCATGTACTCCGTACGATTTCTGATAAAAGGAATCCGTCACAAGAACCTGTTGTCTTGTATAGCCTACGGTTCCCGCGTTGGCAAGATTATGCGATGTAACAGTCAGCGACTGCTGTGCGGAGTGAAGTCCCGAAACACCCGCATTAAAACTTGTCATCAGATTACCCATGTTCTCATCTCCATTCTTTATAAAAAAAGTACAACCGTCCTCGAAAACAAAACAGGCGGTGGCTATCGCATCCATGCGCCTGTTATTGTTTTGCATCAAACATCCCATGCTGAGGTGCCATACCCGCCACCTCGGACGCATCACTGGAATAGTTGCTGCTTCCTGAAGACATCCGTGTACTTCGTATCACATTCATATTATATTCAACCATATCAATTGCTTCTTTTAAAAGCTGTTTGTTCTGATTGTTCAGTTCCTGCAGTCGTGAAACGGTTCTCCGTAACCGGTCATGCACTTCCTGCAGTTTCTTTTGGTCTGCCGGCTGATTTTTCAACACCGATGCAATCTGTTCAAGTGTAATCGTCTTCGGGTCACGCCCAAGAACAGTAGCAATATCAATCGCCACTCGTTCCCGTTTGTTTTCCAAGGCAGATGTCTCATCTACCAAATCATGTTCTCTGACGGTTATATCCTGCAAAGCTTCTAAATCATTTGCAATAATCGCTCTCGTCTTCTCTTCCTCAATCGGAATCAATTGAGAATAACACTTTTCTTCTGCATCCAGCGTCTGAATCAGTTCCTCCATCAAACTAGCCAAATGTATACCCTCCTATGTCATTAAGAAAGCAGTGCATCTGCCATCTTGTCTGCGACATCTTCAATTGATACAGAATAGGTTCCTGCTGCCATCTGTGCCTGAATCTCTTTCACTTTGTCTTCTCTGACATCAGATGCCTGTGACGCAGCCTGTTTTGCTACCTGATAAGCATTTCCGAAACTGGAAATTTCTAAGGAATCACGACTGCCTGCCTTTCCTGTCTTTGGAGCGTTTTTGGTTTTGTTTGCCTGGTAAATCTGGCTTACCTGCATATACGCATCAATTCTCATAAAACAACGCCTCCATTCTTATTATATTAAAACGCATTTACCGTTTCTTACTATATTTATCGGACGAAGGCATAAAAACATTAACGTAAATTTGAAAAAGTTTCATTTTCTTATTCAAGTGTAAGCGTATTCTGCATCAAATTCGCTTTCTGCCCCTTCGCCGCACGCTTGCGGTTTCGTACCCTGCGTGCATTTAAAGTCTTTCCTTCATATTCAAATGTTTCCGCAGCCGGATGAACAACCGTTGCAAATGCAACTGTATCCTCTTTCTCCAATGTAATTCCTTTTACGCCTCGGCTTGTCTTTTTGAGTTCGCTCACTTCGCTAAGCGGGAATCCAAGAGAAAGACCGTCTTTTGTCAAAAGAATTACTTTCTTTGTTCCGGTGAGAACATCGCTTGCCGAAAGCATTATTACACCAACTACTTCATCGTCCACATCCAGTTTTGTCGCCGCAATCATCTGGCGTCCGGTCTCAAATTCCGCTCCGGACACTAACTTAATATAACCGTTCTTTGTCACAAATAATAAAATGGACTCAAACAATTCTTCAAAGCTGACATAGAGAAGTCCTTCTTCGTCATTTTCCATTTTACACAGTGAGTGAATCAATGTACCTTTATCCTTCATCTTACATCTTGGCACTTTCTCCATCTTCACCTGATGCATATTGCCTTTGTCTGTAAAAATGCAGAGTTTATCCGTGTTCTTGATTTTCAGTACAAAACTGAAATCTTTCTTTGTTTCCTCGCTTGCCCGTCCAAATGCAGCCGCATCAATTGCCTTGGTATAGCCAAAGCGGTCAAAGCAGACATACAAATCTTCAATAACCACTTTTTCAACATAGGCTTTAGCCACCGTATCCATAAGGCTTGTCCGGCGCGGCGAATTAAAGATTTTCTTAAATTCACGAAGTCTTCCCTTAATAACTTTATAAAGTTCTTTACTGTCCGAAAGAACCTTTTCATACTCTGCAATATTCGCAATTAATGTATCATTTTCCTCATGAAGTTTTAAAATTTCAAGTCCGATTAACTTGCTCAACTGCATCGCAAGAATGGCATCCGCCTGATTTTCCGTAAAGGAAAGTGTGGCTGCTTCTTTTTCCGATGCCTTACTCTTAAACTTGATTCCCTCCGTAATTCCCTCGATAAGGCACGTCTTTGCCTGTTTCACGGAGGAAGAACCACGAAGAATTTCAATAATCAAATCGATTACATCGGTTGCTTTCATCAACCCTTCAACGATTTCCAGACGTTTTTTTGCCTTTTCCAAAAGGAACTGATACTCTCTTGTATACAAATCCTCCTGGAATAAAACAAATTCCTCGATCAATGATTTCAAATTAAATACTTTTGGCTGTCCGGTTCCATTTTCCGTCGGACGGATTGCCAAAAGGTTTACGCCATAGGTATCCTCCATCTGGGATTTCTTATAAAGTCCATTTAAAAGATTGTCAATATCGCGGCCTTTTTTTACTTCGACAACGATACGAATACCCTCTTTGGAGGACTCGTCGCGCACATCATAAATCTCATCAAATACTTTATCTTTTGCCAGCGCAGCTAAACTTTCCACGAGTTTTAATTTATTTCCAGAAATGGTGTAAGGAATTTCCGTGATAACAATGTTTGTTCTGCCGGCATCTCCTTTTTCAATTTCTGTGCGGGCACGCAGACGGATTTTTCCCTCCCCTTTTTCATAAATATCCCGCATATCGGAAGCGTTGATAATGATTCCACCGGTTGGAAAATCCGGTGCCGGAATGTAATCCATCAATTTATCAATGGAAATTCCCGGTCTGTCCATGTACGCAATTACGGCATCTATGACTTCCGTCGGATTATGTGGCGGAATGTTTGTTGCCATACCAACGGCAATTCCTGTTGTTCCGTTAATTAAAAGGTTTGGCAGCGTGGCCGGCAGTACGGCCGGTTCTTTTTCACTGTCATCAAAGTTTGGTAAAAAGTCAACCAGACCTTTGTCCAAATTATCCAACAGCATCATACCAGGTTTTGACAAACGTGCCTCGGTATATCGCATGGCAGCTGCGCCGTCTCCGTCAATCGAGCCGAAATTTCCGTGTCCGTCAACAAGCGGTGCATTCAGTGAATAATCTTCTGTCATATGAACGAGCGCATCATAAATCGAACTGTCACCATGTGGATGGTATTTACCCATCGTATCACCGACAATACGCGCACTTTTTCGATGTGGCTTGTCCGGCGACAATCCGAGTTCTTTCATAGCATACAAAATACGGCGCTGAACCGGTTTTAACCCATCACGGACATCCGGGAGAGCACGTGCCACAATAACGCTCATTGCATAATCGCGGTAAGATGTTTTCATTTCTTCTGAAAAATCTAACTGTATAATATTTTCTTCACTCATCTGATTTTCCTCCCGTTAAATGTCCAGATTGGCGTATTTCGCCTCATCCATAATAAACTGTCGTCTCGGTGGAACGTTACTTCCCATCAAAATATCAGTTACTTCATCGGCTTCTACCGTATCGCTGATAGATACCTGTGCTAAAATACGGCTCTCCGGGTCTAAGGTCGTCTCCCACAACTGCGTGTCATCCATCTCTCCGAGACCTTTGTAACGCTGCAATTCCAAAATCTTTTTCCCGGTCTTTCGGAATTTTTCAAGTTCAAAATCATTAAACAAATATTCGGATACTTTATTCTTTTTCTTACCTTTTTTATCTTCATACGATACCCGGTACAGCGGCGGCAGACCGCGGTATACTTTTCCCTGATAAATCAGTTCGGGCATAAACCGGTAGAAAAATGTAAGCAACAGCGTGCTGATATGTGCCCCATCAACATCGGCATCGGTTAAAATGATAATTTTATCGTAACGAAGTTTTTTAATGTCGAAATTTTCACCGATTCCGCATCCAAAAGCGGCAATCATTGTTTTAATTTCGTTATTTACCAAAATTTTTTCAAGTGGTGCTTTTTCTACATTCAGAATCTTTCCGCGAAGTGGAAGAACCGCCTGTGTTCTTCGGTTTCTCGCCGTCTTAACAGTACCACCCGCAGAATCACCCTCGACAATATAAATTTCACATTCCTCTGATTTTTTTGAAGAACATGCTGCAAGTTTACTTTTGGTATCCACATCAAGGAGCTGTTTCATCACACCTTTTCTCGCCTTGTCACTTGCTGTTCTCGCCTTAAAAGATTTATGTACATTTTCAAGGATTCGTTTTAACACTTCCACATTTTTATCAAAATAACGCTGTGCCTCACGGTTAAATACTTCATCCACTGCAGTTTTTGCATCCGTATTACCGAGTTTGTTTTTCGTCTGGCTCTCAAACTGCGGGTCCGGATGTTTGATGGAAACAATCGCAACCAAACCATTTCTGATATCTTTTCCGTCAAAATTGTCTTCTTTATTTTTTAAGAAGTTTAATTCTCTTGCATACTGGTTCATAATTCGTGTCAGTGCCGTTTTAAAACCGGTAACCAGCGTTCCACCGTCTGCCACATTGATACGATTACAGTAAGCGTTAATCTGCTCGCTGTAATTCTGTGTATACTGAAAAGCGACTTCTACCTCGATGTCTCCGCTTTTTCCTTCTATATATATAACATCATCATGGAGGACTGCTGTATCACGGTTAATGTACTTGATATAGCTCTGAATTCCAAACTCCTCCAGATATGTTTGCTCTTCTCCCGTATGCTCGTCCTTGAAAACAATTTTGAGATTTTTATTCAAGTAAGCAATTTCTTTTAATTTTTTACGAATCGTCTCCGGCTTAAATTCCACCGTTTCGAAAATGGAATCATCGGGATAAAAAGTAACTTTTGTGCCTGTCTTATTTTTCATGCAGGTTCCCACAACCGGTAAAAGTCCTTTTTCTAATTTTGTCACCGGCTTACCGCCATCTTTATACTCATCCCGGTACACTTTTCCATCTCGTCTTATTTCCACAATCATGTGGCTTGACAGCGCATTTACAACCGATGCACCCACACCATGCAGACCACCGGAAACTTTATACACATCACTATTAAATTTACCACCCGCATGCAATACGGTATATACAACCCGTGCCGTCGGAATCTTCTTTGTCGGGTGAATGTCAACCGGCACGCCACGTCCGTTATCCTCGACAACAACGCCGCCATCTTTTAACAACGTCAAATGAAGTTCGTTACAAAATCCGGCAAGATGCTCATCAATTCCGTTATCTAGAATTTCCCATATCATATGATGAAGCCCTCTCGTTCCGGTACTTCCAATATACATTCCCGGACGTTTGCGAACTGCCTCTAACCCCTCTAAGATTACAATATCACTGCCGCTGTAATTGCTCATAAAGATAAACCTCTCATTCTAAAACTAGCCTTTTATCGGCACATATGCCTTTTTTGCTCAATCGTTATTAGTATAAAGCAAACATTTGTTTTTTTCAAGTAAATCATGGGGTGGGTGGTGTCAAGTGTTTAATAACGTTTTTTCGTTTTCCGTAATTTCGTAGAAAATCTTTGCGTCTCGTGAGCACTTCCGTTTAACAAACGCGTAAGGGTATGGGCATGCAAAATACGCAAGCCTCATACCCACGTGTTTGTACCCACGAATCACAAAGTTTTTCTACGAAATTACTGGAATCCAAAGGAGCTGGCAGCAAACACTTGACACACACCTGCTATCTCCTCCCCAGACAACTCTTTTTCTTTAATTTGTCCTTTATGGTTGCATTTTTGGGACATTATCCCGATTGAGTAAAGAAAATTGGGCTGCAAAACAACGTTTTTTGCCAATTTTCTTCTCTGTGGTTGTTTTTTTCAGAAAATAATAAAAAACTATGCAACTCTTTTTTGGTTTGGCAGCAATTTAGGTTGCATGCACTTTCAGACAGTAACTTAAATCAAGAAAGATTTGACTAAATTAATTCAATTGTAATTTTTCAAGAAAAGGTGTCCACAAATTTCACCATGAAGGATTTTGAACACCGTCGGTGCGTAGAGGGCGTAGTATGCCCTCATGCACCGCTACGTGTGTTCACCTAAGCGGGAGCGTTCCTGAATGGGAAATTTGCGGACACCTTTTCCTAAAAATACAATGAATTTGATTTAATTTGCCTTGTTGACAGGTTCGTTAAAAAAATTTATACTATGTAAATGACGAACATATAAAAGATGGAGGTACCGCTATGAGCGAATGGAAACCAATCAAAGAAGGTAAAGTACGAGAGATTTACGACAACGGTGACAGTCTGATTATGGTCGCAACTGACCGCATCAGTTGTTTTGACGTAATTCTGAAAAACATCATTTCTAAAAAAGGAACTGTTTTAACCCAGATGTCGAAATTCTGGTTTGACCTTACTGAAGACATTGTCCCAAATCACATGATTTCTGCCGACGTAAAAGATATGCCGGAATTCTTTCAGCAGCCGGCCTATGATGGCAACAGCATGATGTGCCGCAAGCTGACTATGCTTCCGATTGAATGTATTGTACGCGGATATATCACCGGCAGTGGCTGGGCAAGCTATCAAAAGAACGGAACCGTATGTGGCATCAAGCTTCCGGAAGGTTTACAGGAATCCGACAAATTGCCGGAACCAATTTACACACCTTCCACAAAAGCTGAAATCGGTGACCACGACGAGAATATCTCTTTTGAGCAAAGCGTTGATGTACTGGAAAAAGAATTTCCTGGCAAAGGAAAAGAGTATGCTGAAAAGCTTCGCGATTATACCATCGCTCTTTATAAAAAATGCGCAGATTATGCATTGAAAAAAGGTATTATCATTGCCGATACAAAATTTGAGTTTGGTCTTGATGAAAATGGAAACATTGTTCTCGGTGACGAAATGCTGACACCGGACAGTTCCCGTTTCTGGCCTGCCAAAGGATATGAGCCGGGTCACGGCCAGCCATCCTTTGACAAACAGTTTGCAAGAGACTGGCTCAAAGAAAACAAAGGAAACCACGATTGGGAACTTCCGGAAGATGTTGCCAAGAAAACCATTGACAAGTATCTGGAGGCTTACGAATTACTCACCGGCGAGAAATTAAAGTAATTCCCACTACATCATTTGGAGGAATTTTCACCATGGAAAAGAAAACAATTTTAACTTTGGATCAGGTTAAGGAAATTGAAAAAACTTATCCGACTCCATTTCATATTTATGACGAAAAAGGAATCCGCGAAAATGCCCGTGCTTTGAAAAAGGCATTTTCATGGAACAAGGGTTATCGCGAATATTTCGCAGTAAAAGCAACACCAAACCCATTTATCCTTAAAATTTTACAGGAAGAAGGCTGCGGAGTTGACTGCTCTTCTCTGACCGAATTAATGCTTTCAGAATCCCTTGGATTTCATGATAATGACATCATGTTTTCCTCAAATGTGACACCACTTGCTGAGTATGAAAAAGCAAGTAAACTCGGTGCTTACATCAATCTAGACGATTTTACCCACATTGACTTTTTAGCAGAAAATGTTGGGATTCCGGAAACCATCTGCTGTCGTTATAATCCGGGTGGCGTATTTGAACTCGGTACAGACATCATGGACAACCCCGGAGATGCCAAATACGGCTTCACCAAAGAGCAGATAATTGAGGGCTACAAAAAATTAATGAAACTGGGTGCTAAAAACTTTGGTATTCATGCTTTCATTGCCAGTAACACCGTAAGCAACGAATACTATCCGACACTTGCCGGCATCCTGTTTGAACTCGCAGTAGAATTGAAAGAGAAAACAGGTGCCAATATTACATTTATCAACTTGAGCGGTGGTATCGGTATTCCATATACACCGGACAAAGAACCAAACGACATTGCGGTAATCGGTGAAGGTGTCCGCAAACAGTTCGAGAAAATCCTGGTACCGGCAGGACTTGGTGATGTATCCATCTTTACTGAACTTGGTCGCTTTATGCTTGGACCTTATGGCAATCTCGTAACAAAATGTATTCATCAGAAACATATTTACAAAGAATATGTTGGTTTGAACACTTGTGCCTGTGATTTGATGCGTCCGGCTATGTACGGTGCTTATCATCATATCACCGTCCTCGGCAAAGAAAATGCACCATGTGACCACAAATACGATGTCACCGGTTCTCTTTGCGAGAACAATGATAAATTTGCCGTAGACCGTATGCTTCCAAAGATTGACATCGGAGATTATCTGGTTATCCACGATACCGGTGCTCATGGATATGCTATGGGTTATAACTACAACGGTAAACTGAAATCGCCGGAGCTTCTTCTCAAAGAAGATGGCAGCGTGCAGATGATTCGCCGCGGAGAAACTCCACAGGATTATTTTGCAACCTTTGACTTCTGTGACATTTTAAAAGATATGAAATACTAAAATAGAACGAATTCAAACATAAGCAGGGAACAATAACTGTGCTCGCACAAAATCATTGCTCCCTGCTTTTTTCTAACAGAAAATTTCTAAATCGTTACATGGATACTTTTTTCACCTTGCTCCATTTTCCATAATAAATCACTCCATTTTTCTTTTTCACACAACGGACACGCACGTAATAGTTCTTTCCAATCTTTTTGTTCGATATCACATAGTAATTCTTTTTCACTTTCTTTTTATGTGCTTTCTTAAACTTAACATTTGTGCTCCACTGAACCTGATAGGAAACACCCTTCTTTTTCTTCCAGCGAAACTGCACTCGTTTTCCTTTCTTGCTGCATTTCAAAATAGATGTTTTCGGAACAATCGGAGACTGAATCTTCGATGTCTTTGATACAAGCTGCGTAATCACAAAAGTTGTCGTCGGTTTTGTCCCCGCTACTCCATTACTGCCCTGTTTGGATGTATTTTTCTCTCGCACGACAGGAGTAGCACTCGGTACTTCCGTTGATTCCGGCAATGGAGTGAGGGATGGTTTCTCTGTCGGTACCGGCGTCGGAGTCAACGTTGGCAATGACGTCGGCTTTGGTGTCACCGTAAGATACACCTGCATACAGATATTTCCCTTTTCATCCTGCTCATAACTGCTCCAGTCATAATTATCGGAGTCTGCCGGGCAAAAGAGTACCGGATACCAGCCGGATTTATCTGCCTTCTGCGCCGGATTTTTCCATGTCACCGTTCCCGTTTTCGCAGGCTCAAGCGACAATGCGCATCCGGAAACCGTTTCGCCTTCTTTCCATTCCTTAGCTTTTATCGTCGGCAGTTTTCCTTTCACCGGACGCACGGTAATCGGAATCGAGCATGTAATTGTCTTTGTCTTCTCATCATACCCTGCCACCTTGCTCCAGTCATACCGAATGGTGTCTGCCGGACGAAACACAACATGGACACCTGAATTTTTAACCGGTGGACAAACTTTCTCGTCCTCCCAGAAGAAAATGCCATATTCATTTTTCTGGAAACTAAGAGAAGAATTCGACAAATCCTCACCAAAGGAAAGATCGGAGCACGATGGCCATTCAAATTCCTCCATCTCTTTTGGCAGTGTTTCCACCAAAACTTCACTCTCCACAGTTTCATAACCTTTCCCATCCGGGATAAATAACATTGTGTACCCGCAGGTTCCAAGTTTCAATGGCTGGCTGCCATCTTTCCACTCAAAACTCCCTTTGATGATTTCCCCCGTTTTCGGATTTTTATATTTTCCATCAAGGAAGCGAATCTGATTCAAACGGTCCCCATAGATTCCATGATTGCGGACAACCGATGGTGCTGCCTGCTCCGGTTTCACCGATACAATATCAACAACCACTGTATCCGTAACCGACTGATAATTATTATCCTGCGGCGTAAACACACCCGATATCTCATGTTTTCCAACATCATACTCTTTGGCATCCGTAGAAAAGGTAAATTCACCTGCTACCTTTTCGCCGGTAACCGGACTTACATACATCAAGTCCGGATGAATTTTCATTAAATTCTGACCGGCAAAAATCTGTACTTCTTTTTCATCCTGTCGTCTTGGGATAACAGCATTTACCGTTACTTTCCCGCTCTTTGTAAAGAATAAGGAATCATACGTCATCGGATATTTCGGCACAAATACAATATCCTGATTGGATGTTCCCGATTGTGGGACTAAGTCTCCTTTCACAAACTGCCACGTTCCCTCAACCGGCATTGACCACGTAACTTTATCCTCAGGAATCTGTGCCTCTTTCAGTTTCTGACCGTATGAAATACTTTTTGCTTCCAAACAAATGGATGTGTTATTTTTATTTACAGAATACGATTTTTTAATCATACGTCCCGCTAACAAATCGATTTTACCGGAACCATATAATATTCCATCCGAATTTTCTAAATCCACTGTTCCTCCACGAATCTGCAAAATTCCATCCATTTGCAATCCCTTCTTACCAATGGTCAATGTGACCCCTTCATCCACTACAAGAATAGTATCTTTATTTATCGCATCATAGTGGATAAAGTCAGGAAAGTCATAATAAATATCTCTTTCCAAAGTAATTACTCCTCCACACATCGAACAACACTGCAACGCAACATCTAAACTATCCGTATAGCATCCCTGCTGTCCTTTCGGCACATAATAAATGGAGCCAGCCGAAGCTGCTTTCACCATTTCCTTTGGCATCGAACCATATACACACAGGCACACAAGCACCCATGCAATTACTTTTTTCATTTTTAAATTCATAGACAGTCCTCCCTCTTGTCTTTTTATATCATGTAAATAGCTGCGATTCTCATTTACCAGATAAACAGATAAAATGAAATTAGATTCACCAGACAAACACCACGCTGTCTGATAAAGCAAAAGCAGTGTTTCCCCTGCGCATGAGAAACACTGCTTTTTGCTGTTCCTTCCGAAAGGAACTTTATTGTATCACGTGATATTTTACTCGTCAATTACTTTTTTTACAAATTATGGGCGTACAACGACCGGGATTTCGCTCTTTTTAAAAACGCCTCTGTCTCTTATTACAACATTATTATAGGTTGAACTACTCTCCATTGTCTTACCATTTCCAATGTAAACTGCAATGTGGTATATTCGCTTATACCGTCCGTTTCTTCTTGCCTTCGAGCCGCCAAAGCAAATCAAATCTCCCGGTCTCATTTTCTTTTCAGAATAGGTTTTCTTTGCCTTAATGGACTTTCCTTTTCTCACATAATAGTGGCCGATGTCCGCCGCCACCGGCGCCCAGCTTGTTTTGCAGACAAGATATCTTCCTACCGCACGATAGGTTCGGTAAACAAAAGAGGAGCAGTCATAATAGTTTTTATCCATCCGCCTTGCCTGACTGTACTTTTTCTTTCCTATCTTTTTATAACCATACCGCATCGCCCGGACAGCTGTTTTCGTACTTACTGCCAGATAATACTTTACTGTCTTTCCATCGACCTCGCAGGAAATCACAGCACTTCCATACTTTTTCGTTGTCACCTTTCCTGAAGCTGTCACAACAGCAACCTTTACATCGGACGAACGAAAGACCGGACGGCTTTCTGCATTTAACCCAGTCACCTTGACCGCCAGTTTTTTCTTTTTCTGATAAAAACCATATGCCTTTTTTATTTGCGGGTTTGTAACCGTAATCACACATTCTGTCTGAACGCCATCTACCTGTGCCACTACAGTAGTAGAACCAACTTTTTTCGCCTTAACTACAACGCCTGCCTGATTATAGGAAACAATCGAAACAATGGAAGTATCCCTTGTCTGATAAACAACCGGATTTCCTGCAACAGATTCTAACAAAAGTGTTGTCTGACAGCCCTTCGCTAAATTCTGCTTTTGGATTGTAAATTGGGGCTGCAAAATTTCAACACCAAGCACAAAAGAGTACACACCGCCATATGAATCCGTAACCGTAACAGAAAATTCTGCAAAGCCTGCGCGAACCGGCGTAATAATTCCCTCCTGTGTAACTGTGGCTGTTTCCGGCGTTCTTGCCTGCCACACACACGTCATCGATTCAAACTGCGGTATCGGCAGCTGAAAAGAGCCACCACCCAAAGGATGTGCCGTAAACGACTGTCTGTTAAAACTCAAATCCGAAAGAATCTCATTTTTCTTTACTTCAATTTCTGCATAGTCAACTGTCTCCGCCTTCGTTTTCACGGAAATCGTAACCGTACCTGCACCAATCGTCGTAACAACTTTGTTTGCCGACACCTCAACCACATGCTCTTTACTTAAAACCACTTCCCCTTCCGGCAAATCCGCAAGAGTAATCTTTTGTCCTAAGTAGAGACAAATCTTTTGTGTCGTCTCCTTTGCCTGCACATAATTCGTCTGATTCACTCCGGCAAATGCTAGGGCAAACAGAAGAAATAACAGTGCAAAATATCTTTTGCTGCTTCGCATTTCCTCTCACCTTTCTTTGTAAATTTTTATATTTATCTTTCCTCAAATCACAGAACAAAGACTACACGATAGCAGAATCTTCTGTCATCGTGCAGTCTCACTATAAAACCACACTGTGTCATTTTTATTTCACTTCAATTTTTTCTTTACCGCCCATATATGGCTGTAATGCTTTCGGAATCTTAACTGAACCATCCTCACATAAGTTGTTTTCTAAGAACGCAATCAACATACGTGGTGGTGCAACAACCGTATTATTTAAGGTGTGGGCAAAATACTTACCACCTTCACCGACAACACGAATCTTCAAACGGCGAGCCTGCGCATCTCCTAAATTCGAGCAGCTTCCCACTTCAAAATATTTCTTCTGGCGTGGAGACCATGCCTCTACATCAATCGATTTCACTTTCAAATCGGCCAAGTCACCGGAACAACACTCTAACGTACGTACCGGAATATCCAATGTACGGAATAAATCAACGGTGTTCTGCCACAATTTATCAAACCACATTTTACTGTCTTCCGGTTTGCAGACAACAATCATCTCCTGCTTTTCAAACTGATGGATCCGGTAAACACCACGTTCCTCAATTCCATGAGCACCCTTCTCCTTACGGAAACATGGAGAATAACTGGTCAAAGTTTTTGGCAACTGCTCCTCCGGAATAATTTTATCGATAAACTTACCAATCATAGAATGTTCACTCGTACCAATCAGATACAAATCTTCACCCTCGATTTTGTACATCATCGCATCCATTTCATCAAACGACATAACACCTGTTACAACATTTGAACGAATCATAAACGGCGGCACACAATAGGTAAATCCGCGGTCAATCATAAAGTCTCTTGCATAGGAAATAACTGCAGAATGAAGTCTTGCAATATCGCCCATCAGATAATAGAATCCATTTCCTGCAACGTCACGTGCCGAATCCAAATCCAGTCCATCAAATGATTCCATAATCTGTGCATGATATGGGATTTCAAAATCCGGAACCACCGGATCACCAAACTTCTCAATTTCTACATTTTCAGTATCATTTTTACCAATTGGAACACTCGGGTCAATGATGTTTGGAATTACCATCATGCGCTTATTCAATTCCTCTGCAATTTCTACCTCTCGTGCTTCTAAATCAGAAAGTTCTTTGGCATAACCGGCAACCTCTTCCTTCATTGCCTCGGCTTCTTCTTTTTTGCCCTGACCCATCAGCGCACCAATCATCTTTGAATTTTTCTTACGAAGAGCACGAAGGTCATCTGCTTTCTGCTGTGTCTCGCGACGCTCTTTATCAAGCGCAATCACTTCATCCACGAGTGGCAGTTTGTGCTCCTGAAATTTATTTTTAATGTTTTGTTTTACAACATCAGGATTTTCTCTTACAAATTTGATATCTAACATAATTTTCTTCCTTCCATATCTTTCTCACCGGTCATCCTGTCCCGCCGGAATTTTTTCTATGGAAAATTATACACCACTTTTTTCTTCCTTGCAATGCTTTTCCACCCATTTTCCACGCACCAAAACAATTCCAACCGGCAGCAAAATCAAACTAATTAACTGCGAGGTGGAAAAAACACTGATACTTCCTCTGATTTTATCCCCGCGAAGCATCTCTAACAAAAATCTGGCAATGGAATAATAAATCAAATAAATTCCCATCAACCGTCCATTTCTCAAATTCTTTTTCTTCATAAGGCAAAATAAAATACCACACAAAAGAAAATTCATAAGCGCCTCTAAAAGCTGCACGGGGAAACGCGGCACCTGACTTAATTGCGGAACAGCCTCATTATACGGAAACTGTATGGCAAAAGGGCCATAGTATTCAATGCCATAACAGCACCCGGAACAAAAGCATCCAATTCTTCCGATACCGTGAACAAATGGAATCAATGGTGCAAACACATCCATATACGGAACATAGGATAAATGATACTGCTTACAGTAACAAAAGATCCCCAAAAAGGCACCAATCAGGCCACCATAAAAAACAAGCCCACCAAACAAATAATTCATTAAAAATAACAGTGTCTGCATGAAATTTTTATCAAAACCAGCCGCAACTGCATCCCATTTCTGTATCAGGCTCGGAAGCCTTGTCAAGCAATACAACAGTTTAGAGCCGATAAGAATACCAATCGCCGCATAGATGGCACCATATAAAACATCCTCCTTGGCCAGACGATAGCGGCCTGCTATTTTTCTTGCTATAACAATGGCTATAAAAAAACCTGCCAAAAAAATTGTGCTATAAGTTGGAATATCTGCAAATCCTAAATGAATTGATGGAAACATTTTCTCCTCCTTAGAAAAAAAGGCTGCTGCCTAAGCAGCAACCTTCTTTATTTTGGTTATATTGTTCTCTTAGTTGTAAGCATCTGACAAGTCGTTCAATGCATTGCTCAAGTCATTTAAACTATCTGCTGCATCATTAACATCACTGCTTACTAAACAGGAACCACCAACGCATCCATAACAAGTATAACTTGTTTTGGTACTGCTGGACTCAACAGCACCACAGATTGAACATCCTACTGCAAAAATAACAGCAAAGATAATACCAATCAAACCACAGACAAAACCAGCCTGACCTTTTGTGCCTCCTGTCTGTTTTTTGCATTAATACCGAGAACAACTGCTACGATACCTAAAATCAAAGCAATTGCGGCACCAATTACACCAAAGGTAATTCCTCCGATGACAGCGATTACTAAGCTCACAATACCAAGAATGGTAGAAGCTGTTGCTGCTCCGTTTTTCTGTTCCATAAAAATATCCTCCTTCCTCAATTATTTATCCCATAAAACTCCCTATAACAATTTATATTCTACCATACCAATATATTCCAAGCAATAAAAATTTTGACAAAAAAACTACATATTTTACATTTTTTTCATTTACCTTAACTATTTCGCATAAAAATATATATATACAAAAAAGAAGCAGTTTCGGTCAATCCCGTTGCTGCTTCTTTTTCATCCCATTATTAATTTTTATCGTTTCCCGTCACATCATCAACGGCGTCATCCACACCGTCAATTACGTCGTTTACACCGTCAGCAGCATCATCCACGCCGTCTTTTACATCATCCGATAAATCGTTATCATCGTTTTTGTTGTCATCCGTCGCATTTGGCGTTGCTGTGTTATTATTTTCATTCGTTGGCGTCTGTGTCGCTTCATTTGTTGCTTCCGGGGAAGCAGATGGGTCCGTTGCGCTGTTATTTTTATTGCCGCACCCGGTTACCATAGCGGACAAACAAACAACAAGCATTGCAAAAACTACTATTTTTTTCATTGAAATATCCTCACTTTCTACAAATAAATCGTTTCTTACAATGCTATTGTGACCCATTTTATTGTTTTTATTCGTTTGTTTTTATTTGAAAAATTTTTCAATTTCTTCCGGTTTATCGACAATGTAATCGGCACCATGCTCTTCTAAAAAAGTTCTTCCCCGAAATCCCCAGCTCACACCAATGCAGTCCATTTCACTGGCTTTTGCTGTCGCTAAGTCAACATCCGAATCACCAATATAAACAGCATTTTTCTTATCACACCGTAACTCTGCCAATGCCTTATAAACCATATCCGGTGCCGGCTTTTTTCGGATCCCCATTTCTTCCATTTCTCCGAGTGCCACATCCAGCAGATTCGGAAAATAAACCGGCATCAATTCTTTAACCGCAAAATCCGCCTTATTTGATACAACCGCCATTTTCACACCCTTTTTCTTTAAATTTTGAAGAAGCGCAAGAACCCCCGGATACAGTGCTGTTTTGTCATGGCAGTGTTCTGCATAATATTCTTTAAAATCAGAAAGTGCCTGCTCAAACACCGGATTATCCTTACCGGATGGAACCGCACGCTCCATTAACTTTACAATTCCATTTCCCACATACTGACACACCTGCGTAATTGTACAAAGTGGCATTTTATTTTTTTTAAGTGAATAATTCACGGCGTCCGCTAAATCTTCTAATGTATTTAATAACGTTCCATCCAAATCAAAAACTGCTGTCTGATATGTCATATTCTTTCATCCTTTCTGCATTCGCTCCAAATTACGCACATTGTACCACTCTCTTTTGGTTTGTGCAAGTTGACATTTGCCCGGCTAAATGCTAACATAAATGTAATTGTTCAAAATCGATTTTGAGCACTTACATTTGATGTACGAATTTATTTTTGGAGGAAATGACAATTATGAAACTAGACAAATTAGTAGGCGAACGCTTCAAAGAAAAACCAAGCGATTGCGTCGTTGAAAGTCATGCACTGATGATGCGCGGCGGCTATATGAAAGATGTAGCCAAGGGAATTTACTCACAATTTACCCCATTAAAGCGCATTTGCCAGAAAATAGAGGCGATTATCCGTGAGGAAATGGATGCCATTGACGGACAGGAAGTTTTGTTCCCGGTTGCTCTTCCGGCATCTTTGTGGGATGAGTCCGGACGTTACGAAAGTGTCGGCAGTGAGCTTTTACGTTTTACCGACCGCAACGGCTCAAAAATGGTCTTAGGAATGACTCACGAGGAAGCTGCCGTTCAGCTTGTCCGCGATTATGCAAAAAGTTATAACAGTTATCCTTTTATGATTTATCAGATTCAGACTAAATTCCGTGATGAAGCACGTCCACGTGCCGGTTTAATCCGTGTCCGCGAATTTACTATGAAAGATGCTTATTCTTTCCACACTTCACAGGAAGACTTAGAGCGTTATTATCAAATTTGTTATAATGCTTATAACCGCATTTTTGCACGTGCCGGTATCCCGGAAGTAGTTACCGTTGCCTCCGACTCCGGTATGATGGGTGGAAGTCTTTCCCATGAATATATGCTCTTAACACCAATTGGAGAGGATTCGATTGCCATCTGTTCCGATTGTGATTACCGTGCAAATATGGAAGCTGCTGAATCAGTTATTGAAAATACGAAAGATGCAGTCGATGAACCACTGACAAAAGTTCACACACCTAACATTCACACTATTGAAGAAATTTGTGATTTTCTTCATTCTCCATTGGAGAAATCGTGTAAAGCTGTTGTTTACCAGAAAAATATGACAGACGATTTTGTTGTTATTTTCATCCGCGGTGATTTAGATGTCAATGAAACCAAACTGACGAACTATCTCGGCGAAGAAGTTCATCCGGCTGTAATTACAAGTGACTGTGGTCTGAATGCCGGCTATATCGGCCCGGTAAATCTTACCGTAAATGGCAACTACACCGTGCTTTATGACAAATCACTTCAGGGAACAAATAATTTATCCTGTGGTGCCAACGAAGAAGAATATCATTACACGGGACTCTGCATGGAGCGTGATGTTGTCGATGCCGAATATGTGGATTTAGCAAAAATCGTTGATGGCGGCATCTGCCCACACTGTGGTAAAAAGACCATCCACATTTCCCGCGGTATTGAAGTAGGAAACATCTTCCAGCTTGGAACGAAATATACAAAATCCATGAATATGCAGTATTTGGATGCGGATGGCGAATCCCATTATCCAATTATGGGCTGTTATGGTATTGGCGTTGGACGTCTTGCTGCTTCTGTCTGTGAAGCACATCACGATGACTACGGTCCGGTATGGCCGATTACCATTGCCCCATGGCAGGTTCACCTGTGCTGTCTGCGTGCAGACGATGCCGAAGCAAAAGCTTTTGCTGATGAATTATATGCAAGTCTGCAAAAAGAACACATTGAAGTTATTTATGACGACCGAAACGTCCGTCCGGGTGTTATGTTCTCTGACGCTGATTTACTTGGTGTTCCAATCCGTCTTGTAGTCAGCCCAAGAAATATGAAAGAATCCGTTGTTGAGCTCTCAAGCCGTGATAAATCCGTACAGGATAAAGTTGCACTTGCTGATGTTGTACCAGCAGTAAAAGAATTGATTGCTAAGATGACAAAAGAAATTGAATCAAAATAACCAAAAAATGAAGCCGGTCTGCGAAAAAGCGAACCGGCTTTTTTTCATAATAAATTCATTTACTCTCCACGAATCTGTGCTACAAAATACTCCTCTGCTTCTCCCTTTGTCATTTCAAAAGGAATTGCTAATTCACCAAACAAATTATCCTCTGCCATATGCAGATAACGCTCATCACTTGTTGTTGCTTTTTTTCCTTTTTGTAATCTGGCCTGATTTCTCTGATAAGACGTCTTAATCAGTTTAACCCACTGTCTGCTGTCACAGGAACGGAGTGCCTCTTTGTACACCTCTTCCCGCTTCTTATCGTTCTCTACCCAGAGTGTCTCAATTTCGTCCCACTCTTTTAATAATGTCTCTGCTTCTTTTTTCGTCATAACCGGACGTGTTACTACTCTTTTTCCATCCGTTGGTACAAACAGTTTACTGCCCGAAGTATAAATCGGAACCAGCGTATAATACGTGCGCTGTGGGGCACCATCTATGCCATCCATATTTTGAATCGATTCTACCCGGCAGACTCCACTATTCCCATGCACTACATAGTCTCCTATTTCAAACAAGTCTATCCATCCTTTCTGCCGACTGCGCCACGACTATAAGAGGCGCTTATATTTTCCGTCTACACTATTAGTATACCACCTTTTTTCTGTTATCGTAAGATTTTTTTTTAATTTATTAGTGATATTCGTTTGGGGTAAGTGTTTAATGGTTGTTTTTTAGGGTCCGTAAATTAATAAGAAATGTTTGTGTTTCGTGGGCGCTCCCGCTAAACAAACGCGTAAGGGTATCGGCATGCCAACCACGCATACCAGATGCCCACTAAAAATTAGTTAAACATTAGAACGTTTTGTTGGCATATTTCTCCTCTCTCTTTTACATAAATACAGTCGAACAATACAGTTAAAATAGAAAAAAAGAAATTCAATTGGCGAGAGACTATAATGTGAAACATTATCCTGTCTCAAGACAAATGAATTTCTTTTTTCTATTTTTAAACTATATTATTTCGACGCCTTTTACTTCGCCTCTGCACACATAAAGCTGATTTCTGCTTCTGCTGCTAATTTACCATCTACTGTTGCAACTGCTTTGCCAATGCCCATCGGTCCTTTGCATTTAATAATTTCTGTCTCTAAGCGCAGACGGTCGCCCGGAATTACCTGCTTTCTGAATTTGGCATTTTTGATTCCGCCAAAGAAGGCAAGTTTCCCTTTGTTTTCCGGAAGGCTTAATACTGCAATCGCGCCAACCTGAGCCAATGCCTCAATGATTAACACACCCGGCATTACCGGCTGCTGTGGAAAATGGCCCTGAAAAAATGGCTCGTTCATCGTTACATTTTTATATCCTACCGCTCTTACTCCCGGCTCCATCTCTTCGACGCAGTCAACTAAGAGGAACGGATAACGGTGTGGGATAATCTTTTGAATATCGTTGATATCTAATAACATTTCGTTCTTCCCTTCCGTTTTTTATTCTGCAAATGCCTTGAAAATCAATACAGCATTATGTCCACCAAATCCAAGAGAGTTACTCAGTGCTACATCAACTTTTGTTTCAACTGCCTCTTTCGGACAATCCAAATCACATTCCGGATCCTGATTTACAAGACCAATATTGGCATGTACATAGTTTTCCATAATAGATTTTACACAAGTAATTGCCTCAACACCACCGGCAGCACCAAGTAGATGTCCTACCATGGATTTTGTTGAATTAACTTTACACTGGTAAGCCGCATCTCCCATCGCAAGTTTAATTGCCTTGGTCTCGAATGCATCATTCATGTGTGTGCTGGTTCCGTGTGCATTGATATAATCAATATCTTCCGGTCTGATGCCCGCATCTTTGATTGCAAACTCAATTGCTTTTGCATCGCCGCTTCCGTCGTCAATCGGCGCTGTCAGATGGTGTGCATCACTCGTTGCACCATAACCAACAACTTCTGCATAAATATGAGCACCACGTGCTTTGGCATGCTCTAATTCTTCAAGAACTAAAATACCGGCACCTTCACCCATAACAAATCCGCCACGGTCTACATCAAACGGAATCGAAGCTCTTTTCGGGTCATCTGTTGTATTCAATGCATTCAATCCGGTAAATCCGGCAACACCAAGCTCGGTAATCGCACCTTCTGATCCACCGGCAACCATAACATCTGCCTCACCATACTGGATGGAGCGGAATCCCTCACCGATACAGTGAGTACCTGTTGCACAAGCTGTTACCACGTTGATATTTTTACCTTTTAATCCAAACTGAATTGAAATATTTCCGGCTGCCATATTGGAAATGAGCATCGGAATCATAAGCGGAGCTACACGGTTTGGTCCTTTTGTCAAAATTTTCTCATAATTTTTCTGCACACACTGAAGACTTCCAATTCCACAGCCGACGCTGCATCCTACCATAAATGGATCTTCCTTTTCCATATCCAGTCCACTGTCTTCAAGTGCCTCTTTTGCAGCTACAACCGCATACTGTGCAAAATCTTCCATACGTCGTGCGGATTTTTTATCCATCGCAATCGTCGGATCAAAATCTTTAACCTCTGCATCCAAATGTGCTTTGTAATCGGTTGTGTCAAACTTCGTAATTGGTCCGATTCCAACGGTTCCTTTTTTTACATTTTCCCAAAAATCTTTTACATTATTTCCGATTGGGGTTACTGCACCCATACCGGTAACTACAACTCGTCTACTCATTCTTTCCTCCATTCATTTTGTTACATCGCAATACCGCCATCGACACACAATACCTGTCCGGTAATGTATTTCGCACGGTCAGATGCTAAAAATACAACTGCTTCCGCTACATCTTCTACCGTACCAAAGGCACCAAGTGGAATCGTTTTACATGCTTCTTCTTTTACCGCATCCGAAAGCTTGTCCGTCATCTCTGTTGCAATAAATCCAGGTGCTACTGCATTTACTGTGATACCACGGGATGACAATTCTTTTGCCGTCGCTTTGGTAAGACCAATTACACCGGCTTTGGAAGCGGAATAATTTGCCTGTCCCATATTTCCGATAATTCCAGAAACCGATGCCATATTGATAATATGCCCCTGACGCTGTTTCATCATCGGACGCGTCACAAATTTAATTCCATTAAAGACTCCGGCAAGATTTGTCTGAATAACATCCTGAAATTCTTCCTCAGACATCTTCATAATCAGATTGTCTCTTGTAATTCCGGCATTATTTACCAAAATATCAATTCTTCCATATTCTTTTACCACGCCGCCGAAAAATTCTTTCGCCTGCTCAAAATCGCTGACATTGCACTGAATGGCTTTTGCTTTCCCACCATCTTTTTCAATCTCAGAAACAACTTCGTCGGCACGCTCTTTGGAACCATTATAATTAACAATTACCATTGCACCTTCGCGGGCAAGCGCTTTTGCAGTTGCTCTTCCGATTCCTCTGCTAGCACCGGTAACGACTGCTATTTTGTCCTGTAATAACATACTGCCTCTCTTTCATAAAGCACTATTTGAGCGCTTCTACAACCTTGTCAATATCTTCCATTGTTGCCACATTATATGTAGTCAGTTCCTTGCCAATGGCCTTGGCAATTTTTTTATTAAATCCTGCCAATGTTCTTCCCGGTCCAATCTCGATAAAGGTATCAACACCGTTTTCTACCATCTTTTCCACCGACTGCTGCCAGCGTACCGAATGGCTGACCTGACTTACAAGACGAGGCATAATGTCTGCCTGCTCTGTAATATAGGAAGCGTCTACATTTGCCACATAAGGAATCTGCGGTTTTTCAATCGTAAGTTCTTTTAATACAGCCTCTAATTTTTCACCGGCTCCTGTAAGAAGGCTTGAGTGAAATGGTCCGCTTACGTTTAAAAGAACAGCTCTTTTTGCTCCGGCTTCTTTTAATTTGTCTGCTGCCTGTTTTACCTGTTCAGTCTCTCCGGAAATTACAATCTGTCCCGGACAGTTATAGTTTGCAACCTGAACTTTATCAAACTCTTCAATATTTTTATCAATCTCTGCGGCATCCATACCAAGAATTGCTGCCATACCGCCTTTTCCGGCAGGCACTTCTTCCTGCATGAAAATACCACGTTTACGAACTGCTTTTGCAGCATCTACAAAATTCATAGAACCTGCTGCTACTAACGCACAGTATTCACCAAGGCTAAGTCCGGCTGCCACATCCGCCTTTACACCTCTGGTTTTCAATTCTTCCATAATTGCCACACTGGTTGTAAGAAGACATACCTGCGTAAATTCTGTAATATTAATGTCGTTATTTTCTTCAAAGCAAAGTGCTTTCAAGTCCAAATCAACTGCCTTAGATGCTTGTTCAAACACATCTTTTGCCACTGCTGAATTTTCATAAACATTTTGTCCCATTCCTACCACCTGTGCTCCCTGTCCGGGGAAGACAAATGCAATTTTACCCATAGTTCTATCCTAGCCTTTCTTTCGTCATTTTCTCATCATTGGTGCATATACATTGCACTCTAAAACATTGACACCAAGAGAAGCGGACTATGTCAAACTTTCTTGGTGTCAATCTTGACCTGTTTATCAGGTTATGTGCAATTGTTTTACTCTACACCTTTGCTCTTTAAGAAATTAATTACGTCGCCTACTGTGTTGATGCTTTCCAAATCATCCGTAGGAATCTCAACATCATACTCCTCTTCAAGAGCCATGATCAATTCATAGAGATCAAGAGAATCTGCTCCCAAATCATCTTTGAAAGAAGATGCTTCTGTGATGCTGTCTGCATCTACGCTCAACTGATCTGCGATAAGTTCCTGCATTTTTTCTAACATAATACGATTTCTCCTTTTTACTTAAATTCTTTTTATTCGTTCAAAATTATACTTTGAATCACCATGTATTGTAGCGTATCCACATACGTTTGTCAAGATTTTTCCATTTATATAAACTGGAGTGTAAAACAAACCACTGCCGCCAAGGTAAGCAGCACATAAAAAACGATTGCTTTCTTCCTCTCCGGATAGGCTTTCAGGGCATTTAAAACAAACAGCACAATAACAATTCCAAGCTCCGTTTTTAAAATCCAGCCCTTATTCATCCCCATGCCCACATCGATAATGATAAAGATTAACAATATGGCAGTCAGTATACTTTGTAAAATCATGAGCACTTTTTCTTTCTGTCTCATAAGCCCCCACGCGCCTGCCATATCCTGCGAAAATTTTCTATCTGCCATTTATTTCTCCTTTCTTATTGAAACTGCCTGCATCTACTTTACTGTAAATGCAGGCAGTTCGAAAATAGTATACAAAATAGTATATTGTAAACAAAATAAAGGAAGCTTCGAAAGGGACTTGAACCCTCGACCCCTTCATTACGAGTGAAGTGCTCTACCGACTGAGCTATCGAAGCACACGGTTTATAACCGACAGAATATATAATACACATTCCTAATTTTTTTGTCAAGTAATTCATTCATACTTTTGGTCATTTTTTTTCAAATAAGCAAAAACACCCACCGGCACATAAAAAGCAAGTCCTGCCTCTCATGCACCGGTGGTGCTCTCCTAATCATAATACCTTACATTACTTAGTAAGCAGCATCATAATCTCATTGCTTCGATTAATAAACTCTGTCATCTTATCTGCCTGCAGTGGCTGATGGCTAATCATTGCCAGATCATAAAGCTGTTTGCAGAACATATCGCTGTGCTCGCCATCTTTGTTCGCCAGCAGATACTGAACCAAATCATTGTTTGCATTCAGAACAAGCGTCTGTCCGACATCCGGCAGTTCCATACCGCCCATGCCATTTGCGGAATACATCTTCATCATATCCTGCATCCTTCTGGCCTCTTCAGACAAGGTAATCATAGAAGAAACTTTATCATTTTTCAATTTCTCCACTTTAACCTCTAATTGGTCTTTTCCGGTTGCTTTGCGGAACAATTCTTTCAAAGTCTCGGTATCCTCTTTCAGTTTTTCCTCATCGCCTTCTTCTTTAAAAGCATCCGTCAAATCTGCATCAATTCTCTGGAATTTCACATCGTCATCGCCGGCTTCCAATGCCGATACAAACGGCTGGTCAATGTTATGAAGAAGAACAACCGCATTCATATCCTGCTCACGGAACATCTTCACATACTGGCTCTGCTGCTGCAAATCGGTAACATAGTAAACAATCTTCTTTGGTGCCTCTGTCTCTTCTGAAGATTTCTCATCCTCTTTGCCCTCTTCGACCACTTCTGCCTCTACTTCCGGCTCCGGAATTGTCTCCAAATACTCTTTTAATGTGCTGTATTTGTCGTCCAAATCCTTGAACAAAACATAATCTTTAATTTTCTCTTTGAACTTCTCATCTTTCAAGCAGCCAAATTTGATAAACGGGCTGATATCATCCCAATATTTCTCGTAATTCTCGCGGTCTGTTTTGCACATACCGGAAAGTTTATCTGCCACTTTTTTCGTAATATAATCCGAAATCTTCTTCACAAAACCATCATTCTGCAAAGCACTTCGGCTTACGTTCAATGGCAAATCCGGGCAGTCAATAACGCCCTTCAACAACATCAGAAATTCCGGAATTACTTCCTTAATATTATCCGCAATAAATACCTGATTGTTGTATAACTTAATCATACCTTCAACATTCTCATACTCCAAGTTTACTTTCGGGAAGTACAAGATACCTTTTAAGTTAAACGGATAATCCATATTCAAATGAATCCAGAATAACGGCTCACGGTAATCATTAAATACTTTACGGTAAAATGTCTTGTATTCCTCTTCGGTACACTCATTTGGATGTTTTGCCCAAAGTGGGTGCGTATCACTAATGGATACCGGACGTTTCAAAATTTTGGTCTTTTTAACCGGCTCTTTTGCTTCTTCGCCCTCTTTTTTGTCATCCTCTTTTGGCTCTTCCACAATTTCCTCAATAACCGTATCTTCCTCTGTCACTTCCTCGCTCGGAATTGTCTCATACTCCGGCTCAGCATTTGCCTTTGTAAGGAAAATTTCAACCGGCATAAAAGAACAATATTTATCAAGCACCTCACGAACACGGTATTCGTTGGCAAACTCGTAACTGTCCTCATTTAAATGCAGGATAATCCGGGTACCTACTGTATCTTTATCGGATGGTCCCATCTCGAACGTCAAACCACCGTCAGACTCCCAATGAACCGCTTCCGAACCTTCTTTATAAGAAAGGGTATGAATTTCTGCAGAGTCCGCTACCATAAATACAGAGTAAAAGCCAAGACCAAAATGTCCAATAATCTGCTCTTCATTTGCTTTATCTTTATATTTTTCCAAGAAATCAGCAGCACCGGAAAAAGCAATCTGGTTAATATACTCTTTCACTTCGTCTGCCGTCATACCAAGTCCATTATCGGTAAACGTAATTGTTTTATCTTCCGGATTTACTTCCACCTCAATTTTAGCTTTGTAATCATCCGGCAGAGAGGCCTCACTCATAAGGTCTAATTTTTTCAATTTCGTAATCGCATCACAAGCATTACTTACAACTTCACGGATAAAAATATCATGGTCTGAATACAACCATTTCTTAATAATCGGGAATATGTTTTCTGAATTAATCGCTAAATTTCCTTGTTCATTCGTCATGTTATCAACCTCCAATTAGTAATTCAATCTTGTTCTAACAGATATGATAACGCTGTCACAATCGAATGTCAAGAAAAATTTAGCACTCATTCAAGTCGACTGCTAACAGGTCTTGTTTTCTTTCTTATAATCCCTCAAACCTACCATTTTACGTCATTTCTTCGCTCCTACTTTTTTACCTGATTTCTCATAATTTCTCATTTTACTTCATATTTTTCTATATTTTGAAGTAAAAAATGAAGTAAAATATCAAACGATCAAGCGAATGTTTTCTGTTTTTTTCATTTCCTCCCTGCTCCTTTCCGGCGATACATGATTATACACTTCCATTGTCACATTGATACTGTTATGTCCCATGATGTATTGTAACACTTTTACATCCATACCACTTTCCGCCATGCGTGTACACGCCGTGTGTCTCAGGATGTGCGCGGATATTTTAGGGAGTCTTTCTTCACAGTCTTTTACTGTCTTGTTGTAACTGTTCACGATGTTATACAGCACATTATTAACTGCCGAGGGCATGACAGGCGCACGTCTTTTTGTAGTAAAGCAAAAGTCACGATATCCATCAATGATTTCTTTGCTTGTTGTGCCGAGCATAATCTGACGTTGTTTTTGTATCAGTAATTCACGCCGCACTTCTTTTGTCATCGGTATCACCCTTGTGCCCGATTTCGTTTTCGGCACCTCTGCATACAGTTTATACTTTCCATCAACCTTTCTGTACACAAGCTGATGATTCACGTTTATCTCTTCCTCGTCAAAGTCTACATCTGACCAGGTGAGGCCTATCAGTTCACCACATCGCAAGCCCGTTTTCAGTGCAACCTTTATCATTGGTAAGTGTTTGGCGTATATACTGCTGCCTATATAATTAACAAATTCCCGTTCCTGAGACCTTGATAATGCCACTCGTTCCCTTGCATCATCCTTTCTAAATTCCTTCACGCATCCAATGCAAGGGTTTTTTCGTATCAAGTCGTCCGCCAGCGCCAAATCAAAAGCAGGAACCAGTATTCCATTAAATGTACAAATCGTCGAATACTTCAAGCCTCGCTCCGAAAAGTTTTTGTACAGCTTTAATATATCGCTTTTTACAATTTTCCCAACTTGTTTATTTCCCAACGGTGTGTGTTTGATATTGTTGTTCCACATATTCGTATAGTTCTGACGCGTTGAATATCTTATATTTGTTTTCAATGATAAATACCTATCAAATAACTGATTTAATGTTATTGTTGCCCCATAGGTGTCAATGTGGTCTTCTAGGTCTCTTATTGCTTCTCGCTTTTTCTTGCGTAAGTCTGACAGATTCTTTGCGTATATGGATTTTCTTGTCCCCTGCAAATCTGTGTACTGGTATACATATCTGCCGTCTTTCCTTTGGCTTTCTCCTTTTTGGAGTACCCTTCCTTTGTTGTCTTTTCGTCTTACCATTTTCGTTTCCTCTCCTTTCCGGTAAAAGAAAAGAGCATTGCACTTTTATAATCTCACAAATACAATGCTCTTTCAATACTTTTTGAAAGATTTTGAGAACTTATGGCGAATTACAAAACTTCTAACTCCGCCAGATATTCTTCAAATTTCTTTCTTTTGATCAGCGTTACTGTTCCCTTCATCAGAACAAAGTTACAATCCGGGAGTTTTGCCAGCTCTCTAATCTTTGCCTCCCCTATGTTGCTGTAGGCTGCTGCCTCTTCGATTGATAGATTAACCTTCTTCCATACCGGTATTTTTTCTCTCATGCTCATTCTTTACCCCTCCAAATCTTTTCAACTGTTCTAATTCTTTTAACTGTTCCATCAACTCTCCATCATCATTCCATACCCTTGGCAAAAGCCCAACCGTTGACGTGTTGTTCTTCCACATTAGCATATGACCGGATAAACGTGTCTTATACGGACCAACAACGTCAAGGTCATCCGATGTTTTTGCCTCTTCGTCAATTAAAGAGTACAAGCCTTCATTTACTGGGATGAGTTTCTCGCCTGTTGAAAATAACCTACTTAAAACGCCGAATTTTTCCTCTTCCATCAAAAGATTCGTTTCTTCCAAATATTTTTCCGGTTCTTGCAACGCAAGCGCGAACCACGTGGAATCGTCTATCAACTGCTGCCTTGTTCCATCACTATATATCTTGATGCTCTCGTCTTCTGGCAGGTCTCCGATTAACTCAACCAGTGCAGCCTTGGCCGCATTTGTAAAAAACCTTTTCTCGACCATAATGGCCCAGTAACCGCCAATTATGTAATATATGTTTGTGTTGTCCTCATGTCCGACTTGTAATAAGTCTCTTTTGTATGCCTGTTTCAGCAAGCGTTTGAATACGGTCGTTTTGATAAACATATTCATTCCTCCCTTTCGTCAATGTATGTTGCTTCCATGTCCGCAAGATGCAAATATACAGCCAATTTTGACCGTTTGTATGCCGCGTTTATATCCCGGCTCCCACCTCTAACCGCATCGTCAAACGCTCCCATGTGCCACCGGATGGCAAGGATTTCTTCATCGGTCAGATTCATAAAACGCTGAATGAGGAAAATAGATTTTTCACCGTGTCCTGCCGGAAAAGCGTCTTTGTTATATACGTAAGTTTCTTTCCCGTCCTCTGTTTTTTCTTTGTGATAGGCGTCCATTTTGCATATATCGTGTAGCAAGGCAACCGTGGCGATTGTTCCTACATCGTAATCTCTTGGTGCTTCGCTTTCCATCATTCTTTCGAATACATTGATAGAATGCTGCGCGAGTCCTCCAGCATAACTTCCGTGATACCTTGTACTCGCCGGAGCACTAAAGAATCCACTGTGCTCCATATCTTCTAAAAGAAGTTTTGCCCCCGGGTTTTCGCATGTTGTTCCCTCTTGTATCACAAATTTTGTATACAAACTTGTATATTTTTCTTCGATTTTATATCTCTTTGTAAATCCATCCACATCAATCAGTCTCATTTTCACCATTTCCTTTCTTTATTATTTCAACCGCTCGCACCAACCCATTCGCAAACGTATCATGGTGATCTGCATCAAACCACGGGCACGTTTCCCTGACATATTCTTCAAAATTTGCATACGCATATTCTTTTTCGTCTTCTAGTTGTTTTACAACTTCATTCACATCGTAAGCGAGCGGCTGACTATGTAGTGTTTTAAAATCCGCAACATAATACTCGCACTTTTTACATTTATCTTTATTATCACAGGAGCAAACCTTGTCGTATCTGCAACGGAACTTTGTGGCATCTACATCAATCAGTCTCATTTCTTTCCCTTCCTTTCTCTCAACTGTGCCTGTGCAATCTCCGCATAGGTAAACGCCTCACGTCGTCCGTTTACAGCACACAGAGCATGATTTCTATACAGTTTCACAATCTGTGCCGGTACTCTGCGTTCAAAACCTTTTACTCTCTCACCAATCGGTGCCGGCTTATAAATATAAATCACATCTCCGGCTTTTAACATTAACCGGGACGGCGTCAACTGTTCCTTTGTGATGTATACCTTTTCCTGTCGTTCTTCTCTATGATTTGTTTTCATTCAAAACACCTCCCGCACATCGGACAACGATTGAATCTTACTTTTCCCGACACATCCCTCATCTCTACTTTTACATTTCCTTTGTCGTCCAGTAATTTTAATATGGTCAGTGTAGTTGCACCATCATCCGAAGTAATATAACCACCAGTTTCACAAAAGCTACACAGTTGTTTTTCTTGCGCCGGCGCAACTGGCTCTTCAAAATCTTTGTCCGATATCGAGTTTTCGTTGTTTCCTTCTGTTTTACTGCTGCCGATTTCCTCTTTTTCCGCAAATTCACCAATTTCTGTCTGCCCTTCACACTCAATTGGCTCTTCCGGTTGTTCCGAATCAACGTTTTTTCGCTCTACGACCGGCTTTTTCGGTTTCGGTTTTGGCGGCTCTTTTTTCTGTGGCTTTGGTGGTTCTTTCTTCTGTTCCACTGGTAACGGTATGCCGAACACTTTTTCATACCATTCCTCTGCGGATAATCCGGATGGATTTCTAATTGCCGCCGCCGACTTGATGAACTCCTCGTATGAGTATGTTTTTTTCTGCATTCCCTTTGTGATACGCAACTCCGTGTCCTTAAAGAAATACATGTACGCACCGGCTCTTGTAAAACCAAATCCGGTACCTGATACCGCCATCGCTACCGCTTCGGTATCTACGGTTCCCGTGCTCATCATTCGTGTAAAGTGCGGGTATAAGTTTCTAAATTTATCCACGAATTCTTTCTGTCCCAGTAAGGTTTTAATTGAATCCGTGAGGAAATTGTTGTCCGTCGATTCAAATGACACCGTGGCCGCAAAGTTAGATTCTGCTTCCTGCTCTGCTGCCTGTTTTGTTTGCCGTTTCACTTCTCGGATGTCTTCTCGTTTCATGTCCGGAGAAAGTTCCTCTCGAATGTTATCCGGAAGCGTAAGCATTTCTGAAAGTTTTGCCTGACCGTAGCCAGTATATCTTTCCTGGAGTTCAGTCGAATAGCCATCCTTCGAAAACTCTCTATTGATATCCATAAAGCGCGAGGTCTGTGACTGATTCCAACCATATTCCGCTTCTGCAAATTTGAATATGCTGGAGTAGCCAGCTTCGCGGAAGAGTTCGGCATCATCCGCTTTTCTCAAGATGTACCCAAGTTCGACAACGCTCTTTACTGCCTTGCGCTGGCAATTGTCAATTTCCCTTTTGACATCTTCCATGTCATTTAATACTATTGTTATCTGTTCCATTATTGCCTCCTATCCATTTGATTAAGTCAGTGAGCAGTTCAATCACTGCTGTTTTTATGTCCTGTTTCATTTCTTCTCCTTTATTTCCTCCCGGCTTTTAACCGGGAGGTTTTAACATGGCTCGCCGTGATATTCAAGCCAGAGGTGCCTAGATGTAATTTTTTCCGAAGATTTTCATAAAGTCCTCGTGGGTGCCGTGCTGACTCTCAAAGGCTTTTTGTCCTGCTGCCTTTAGAGACAAATTCACTTGATGGTTTCTATGTACTGAGTTCGCACCATTTCGGTGGCATCGTTCGCCGCACAGTCTCACTTTTAAGCCGTATCGTTCCGAATATTTTCGATTCGGTCCGCCAAACACGTGATGCGTTTCTAAACCACAAGGGTCTGCTGTGTGATTTCTGCCACACAAGTAACAAAAATTCCAGTCATTCCCCAACTGCATGATTGACCTCAACGTGCCCCACCTCCCTTCTGAATTTTTCCAGGAAGACATCCACGGCCGTCACTTCTTTTCCTTCCTTGTTGTACTTTCCGTGACGCTGGACAATTTTGTACTCCGGCGTGATTTCTACCGTGTAGAACGGCGTGTTCGGTTCCGTCTTTTTCCGTAAAAACAAAATGTAACTGCTGCCCCTTATCATTTTCTCTGCATAACCTGCCATTCCCACACAGATGTGTTGTGTCTGCCCTTCTTTGACTATTTCTGTTTTAGTTTTAGCCGGACGCAAAATGAATGCATCGTCTTCATAGGAAAACCTTTTTGCTATTTTTTTGTATATTTTCCTTAAGTCCTCATCTTTTTCTTGCGCTTCTTTTAATTCCTTTTTGTGTCTTGCTTCCACCTTTACTTCTATCATCGCATCATGTGCCGCGTCCAAATCTCTCGGATAAAGCACAAATTCGTCCGTCATGTCACTTCCGAATTCTCTCGCCATATGTAGATAGTCCTTGTATATATACACGTTTTCTACCTTATTGATGTACCGAAGTGTTTTTTCTACTTTCATGTGATTCGCTTTAAAAAACAAACGGATGTCTTCCACACTCAGTCTTTCAATCACCAAGCGTATCAGCGTTATATTTTTTGTGTATTCATAAAGCGTTTTTGCCTTTTCGACATAAGTTTGGTTGGTATTTTGTGGCAAAGCACGATACAACTCTTTTGGTATACCCAGTATCTTATGTGGTTTTGTTTCCTTCTTGTTCAGCTTCATATTATAATTTCTCATCCTTGTAATGTAACCTTCGACAAATTCTTTCATTTCGACCTTGTACAGTGCTTCCAGACACGGCCACCGGTGCAGTGCTTCATACACATCCATAAAGGCAGACACATAAAGTCTGTATCGTTTTCTCGCGTATATCTTTCCTATCAATTCCTTTCCTTCATCACTAAACCATCTCAAATTGCTATCGTTTATGATTCCTCTTAGGTTCCTTTGATATACTTCTGGAACATTACGAATTGGCTTCCTCGATTGCCAGTGATACAGCGGATTATTTGCGCTCTTTGACGACCAACAGGAAGGATTCTCCTGCCACCCGTACGTATAACCATGATATGTCCATCTCGGCACGTTCTCATACCAATATTGACGTCTTCCTTTTTCCACTGCTCCGCGAAGATTTTCTTCGCATTCTTTCGCAGCAATTCCCTCTCCGGAAAAATGATATATTCGTTCAATAAATCGTACCATCACACCGTTATTTATCTTTTGCACATAGATAAACTTCCTTGAGTCCTGTTTGACTATCATCTTTTTTGTTTTAGCTGTCGCTTTCTTGTGACACGCCGGGCATGTGTATCTCCCATTGATACGCAGTTTTTTATACTGCGACACCGCTTCACACCCGGTACACTTTCCTTCTGTTTTTCCCGGTTCGTAAATGATATATCTCGGCATCCGTCTATCCATCCAGTCGATAAAGGCTTTAGGGAGAGGTACTGCTTGGCTATTGATCCGCTCAATTCTATCCTTTTTTCCCGCCATGATTAAGCCTCCTGATAATACTTCTTGATAATCTGATACCCCTGCATCGGTCCGCAGTAGTTACACGTTCCACCGCCTCCCGGTATTATAACTTTGTGTTTTTTTGACTCCTCTGCCACCAGTTCGGCCGCTTTTTCGATGCGCTTTCCTTTCTTTCTGACCGCCCTCGCAAACACCTCATCATCACAGTTTCCCATCAAATAGCCGACTACATCATCTGCCAAAAAACTCCAGTTAGATGCCTCTTTCTGCTCGACTTTTAACTTTCCGATGGCGGCGGAGATTGGGTCACACAACCATACTTCGCCGGATGTAATGTCATCAGGTGTCTGTTCGAGATAAATCTCCAGCATGTCCTCCAGTCCGTTTTCTTTTGCGAGAGCGTGAAGGCTTTTTGTATCGCCCTCTTCGTACAAGCCTTGCGCCGCCATGTTAATCTCTTCGCATGAATCAAACTCTCCAAATTTTTCAAACATAGTTATCACTCCTTGTCTGTTTTTGTTCGATAGCCGCCTTTTGAAATCTGTCTCAAAAGGTACTTTCTGTATTTATGTTCCTTGTTAAAAATCACGGTTACCTTTTCCATTCGTGCCGTCATAGTAAAATACTCTCGCCACATCTTTTCATATTTCTTTCCGTCCGCCGTTCCGGAGTTTGTCACGTTGACGGCATAGGGCGAATCGCATTGAATTACTAATTGACTTGGTTCATTCATGTAGTGCACCGCTTCCACCAGTGCTCGCACCGCCAATTTTTGAAAGGACAGCTCTTTCCATGCTGACACGTGGATTTTGCGATACGCTTTTCCACTGATTACCGCCTCCAGCAATATTGCATACGTGCCGGTGCCGCATGGGATTTTTCCGTGAAATTTTGTTGTTATGTAGATATTTACTTTCACGGGCTCCCCCTCCTTCCGTCGTTTTCCACTAGGATATACCGCATGAATCCCCATCCCGTCAGTTCCGAGATACCGGCGTACACGGTACCTTTATCAATCCAGTAGCCGTTTTTTTCTCTCGGCTCCTGACGGAAACAATTCCGGTTTGTGATAATTCGCTTTTTTGTTTCCGGACGGCGTAGGTTTGTGCTGTGTGTCCATGCGCGACCTTTGCCGCCGTTCCGCTTAAATTGCAGCTTGTACTTTGCAAAATATTCCGCAAGCCGTGAATACTGTCCGGTATCATCCAGTGGGCGAATGTCAATCCTGCCTTTTTCCCACTGTCGGCGAATCCACTCTGTAGGAACTCGATTCATCACCATGTGATGATGAAGAGCTCCCCGCTTTCCGATTTCCGTAACGAGGATATACTTAAATGCCTCGTTTTCTTTCTTCATGCGCCGGCGCAACTGGCGGAGGAAACGTTCTCTATCTGTTTTCGCTCCGTTCAAATCTTCCGGACGTTCATCCGGCGCATATGTGAGTGTCACGTGGTAGTCTCCCGGTTGAAAATTCTCATTCATCAGGATAGTTAATTCTGTGATAGTTTTTCGCAGGTTGACTTTTTCTTGCGCCTCACTTGTTTTTTTCTCTTTTTTCTCTCTTTTCTCTCCCGGCGGATGGATGTGTGATGAATAGCAGCGCTCAATCAACACTGTCCTCCCTGTCTTTGTTGTCTTTTCAATATACGGCATCAACCGCACCTCCGTGGTTCTGAAAATAATACCTTGAGCAAGTGTGAAAAACGGCTCAAAATGTCCGTTTTCTCTTGCTTTTCGGTGCGAAAAATGGTATACTGATTATGTTAGATTTTTGTATACCATTTTCTTGAAAGTGGCTGGCTTAATTGCCGGCCGCTTTCTTTTTGTCGTTTGCCAACTGGCAGTCGACTTTCTGGCCGCAGCGGCTACACCACTCTTGTGGTGTCACCGACCAGTATGTATGCCCGTTCGGGCACGTGCATATGAAGAACGGAAACGTAATCGGTGTTCCGTCTGAGTAATCACTTTGTCTCATTGAAATCCCTCATTATCCGCAAGTGCTCCGCCATCTCCTTCAGCTTTTTGCGATTTTTCGCAAAAACTTTGTTCTGGTAGACTTGTACACCTTTGTTTTCTACTGTTACGCAGATACAGTCCGTGTTGCCGTGATAACACACGAACGCGGTTATATTTTTCTTGCGATTCAAACAAATCGCATTCCAGAAAATCTTTCCAAGAATTATTTTCATATCTTTTACCTCCATATCTTTCTGTTGGCTGCAACAAATAACGCAAGCCATATTGTCGATGTTACAAATACGATAATCTCCTGCATCCGAAGACTATGGACCTCACGCGCCGTGATAATCCATGCCATCATTGCGGCCACTGTTATCGCCTGAATGAATTTCTCTTTTCTTTTTCGTTTCACGATGTTGTCCTCCTTTCTTTTTTTGTAATGGAACGTCGGGGAATCGAACCCCGGGCTTTCCGCTTATGAGGCGGCTGTTCCTCCATTGAACTAACGTTCCTCTTCAGCTGGTGCTCTATTTCCTTTCCTTATCCAGAAGCCAGTAAAACTTCCGGCGGTATTTGTAATATGTGTTCCTGTCGCATGGAATACCGAATACACTTCTCAGTGTTGTATACGTCATATCCTTCCATATGACGCCGGCGCGGATATACTCCGCCAGCCCCTCCTCTGCCCTCAGACAAAGGATGTCGATTTCATCCATCTTTCTCCGGAGGCTTTCCAGTTCCTCTGGAGATTTTTTCCCGGCTAGGTACGCCTTTTCCCATTCCGGGTATTGTAGAGTGTAGTAATACAATTCCCGGAAACGAAATTCGCTGATTCCGTACTGTTTCGGAAGTTTTTTTCGTGGCACGCTACCCCTTCCTTTCTTCGCTAACAAACATTTTTTCAAGCATCCCCTCTTTGAATCCTTTTAATGTTTCAATCTCCTTTTGTTCTGCTCTTTCTGCTTTTTCTATAGTCATCAATACCTCAATGATTTGTTTCTGTTGTTCTATCGTTGGCACGTTTATCTTTAAAAACTTAACCGCCTCGTATTTCAAATTAATTCCTGACTTGTATTTTGCTAAAAACTCCGGCATTGCGTTTTGAAGTGCGAAGTACAAATATCTCGGAAGTACATTACTCCACGGTGAAAACGCTACATATCCCGTTTTTCCCGTCTCTTCAACCTCTACATATAAAACAGTTCCGTCATTTGCCGACAGTCTTATCAAACTCGTTCCCGGTGGAATCTTTTGACCGTCGGCAACTCTATATACTTCCGCAATCTCTCCTATTTTTTTGTAATTAATTAGCACGAATCATCAACTTCCTTTTTGTATTTGTCATCCATCCAATTTTTGTATTCTTCTATTGCATTTTTTAATTCTCTGTCGCTTTCCTGTGTTGTTCCGGTCATTTCAAGCAGCATATCAAGCAGTTTCTTTTCGCTGTCATGTATCTCTTTATCTATCTGGTGGAGGCTTTCCAATACATCAACAATGTCCGGTGCAGCTTCCGGGATAAATGTGTCTACATATCTTGGTATGTTTAGGTTGTAGTCGTTTTCCTCAACTTCCTGCATAGTCGCCACCGCAGAATATCGCTGAACGTATATTCTTTTCAGATAAACATCTAACACCTTTTTTATATGTTCCTCATTCATGACGTTCTGCTTGCCATGCTTATCAAAATACTTTGAAGCATCAACAAAGAGGAGGTCACTGCTGTCTTCTTTTAATGCCATAATGCAAACCGGTATCCCCGTATTCATAAAAAGATTGTTTGGTAATCCTACAATGGTATTCATGTACCCGGCTTCGATAATGCCTCTCCGTATGGTCTGTTCTTTTCCACCTCGGAACAAAACACCATGCGGCACGATTGCCACCAGTATGCCTCCGGTTTTTAATTTGCTAAGACCGTGCATAATAAAGGCATAATCCGAGTACTGTTTTGGCGTAATTCCAAAGCAAAACCTTTTGTCGTTTTGGAAGTCGTCCACCTCTCCCCATCGCAGAGAATACGGTGGATTTGTTACAACAACGTCGTAATATGTATTACGTGGCAATTCTGCCTTGCTTATTGTGCTGAACTTCGGTCCCGGTTCCAAATTGTATATCTCAAAAATCCTTCCCGATAGACAATCGCACTGCACAACTTCCGCGCTCATGTTTCGTATCATTAAATTTAATAGCAATATAGGTATTGCTCTTGACGAAAACTCTTCGCAGTGGAAAAACGCATCCGGATTTTCTAACCACATCTTTATCGTTAGACTGCCAGTTCCGGCACATATATCTGCTACCGTTCCGGCCGTTCCTGCCATTTCCGACGCCAGTGCGGCCACACAGTCAGGTGTGTAGTCCTGCTTTAATTCTTTTCTGTCTCCGTGTTCTTCCTGGTAATAATCTAAAAAGAAATCCTCTTTCATGTCCGGTGAGATTTTTGTTATCTCGTTAAAACATCGCATTCGTGCTTTTTCGTCCATGAGAATCTCCATTACTCTGTCCGGCATTTCATAACTTTCTGTAATGCCAAACAGCTCATTGATTGTGTTTCGTTCAAGCACTTCTTTTCCTCACCTCCTCATTGATAAAAGCGCAACTTTCCGCAGTTGCTTTTTGATATTGCAACGCTTACGCATTGCTTTTTTTACCTCTAATCAATTTCAAAGATTGCTTGGTGATTTGATATGCAGCCATTTCTTTAATACTCTTGTTTGATATTCTTTGATTTGCTCTTTTTCTGGTATGCCCGCGCCTTGCTCAATATAATACTCAAGTATTGCGAGCATACTCATTTTGTACAAGAGTGCTTTCAGTGCTAGAAAAAAGCAAATAATTACAAGTAAAATTATCATTTTCTTAAGTTCCTCCATTCTGGAAGTTTCACCATTACCTCAAGTGAAAGCATTACACCGGCCAATGGATTCGTACTTTCAATTTTGTATCCGACTACGTTCTTCAACCTTTTTCCATCCAACCATATTTCATTTTCGCCTTTATCGTTTTGAGATAAATGTAAAGTCATTTTGTTTTCTTCGCTCATCTTTCTATTACCTTTCTTGTATACCTTTCACTTCTAATCGTTTTCATTGCAGCCTTTACGGCCACGCCTGCCTTTTCCGCATCTTTTTCTTGTATTACGTTATTTCTCAACAATGCATCAACGATTATGTACACTTCTCTGTTTCTTTTCATTCTTCCTGTCCTTTCTTACTTTTTCTCATCCCTAATCAATTTCACCAGCTGTATCTTTACCGTCTTGCCCAAACCTTTGGTGTTCCATCGGCATTTACGAGCATTGTGACATTTCCAAAATTGTGATCCGATGGACTTACGGCATACATGACTTTTGTATCTCTGTCATACACAATATTAAAAGTGCCACAATCTTCTACTTTGACAAACATTGATGGCGCATCCGCACGTGGTTCTTCGTCCATTTCATAATAACAACCGCTTGCCGCTAAAACTGTAACCACTAATAAAAACATCAAAACCAGTCTCTTCATAATCATTCCTCGCTTTCATAACTTGCCTGATACGAACATTTTTCACACATAGGAAGTAATTCATCTCTATTATCATACATATAACCCAAACACTTCTCTGAACCATCATCCGGCGCTTTATCATAACCTTTTAAAATACATTTAGGCGGCTTCTCGCACCGCTGAAATTTAATTGCCCATACCCATGGGTTCGCATCCCATCCGTAGCGGTCAAGGTCGGATTTCTTGATAGTTGAGTTCCAAAGTATCTCCCACTCTTTCAATGCAATCTCCATATCTCCGCAATGAACCGCCGCCGAAGATAATCCTTCGTTGCGTATTCCATCAATATCAATATTCTGTAATCTCTCCGCCCTTACATTTTTAACTTTTAACCAAATTCTAGCCGCTTCTTTCGGCATGTGGATCGATGGGCGCCATCTATGAAAGAATCTACTATCATCGGCCTTGTAATAATATTTTTCTTTTTCATCCCCACAAGAATCCTTACACCATGTCTCACGAACATACAGAACATCTCCCGATTGATATGGCGGAATATATGGGCAAAGCCTTTCATTTCCCCGAGGTTTTGTGATATAACCATTTGGGTGTACCTCAAATGGACGTTTTAACACCCGCCTTGTACAAGTCTTTCTCCCGTCCAGAATAGCCTGAACCATTTCAGTATTAAATAAAATCGGTTTTATATTCATCCTTGCTCCTTTCTTGCTTTTCTCCGTCCTTTCCTTATAATGTAATTACAACCCTGCTACGGTTGAATACACATAGGAAGGAGGACTTTTATGGACGACCTCACCAAGGAACAACACCATTTCATCACCTCTTTATACAAAGAGTTCTTGTGTAGACAGCCCGCCTTGCCATCTGATAAGGCGCGAGTCTTCTCCGATGCCTCTTTTATTCAAGAAAATATTTTTCCAGAATATAGTCTTGATAAAATTGTTTCATTGTGTTGTTCACTGAAAAACGCCGGTTATCTATCTTGTATGAACTATAACAATACTGTCTATAATGTCACTATTTCCGATAAAACCATCATACATATGGAACAGCGTTTCTCTAATGGATTAAAGGATGTTGTTAGTTTTCTATCAAAACTAATCCCTTAATTTTTTTCGCGGTGTGTGGATGCTCCTAATTCATACACCGCTTTTCTCGTCCTTAATCAATTTCACCAGCCGTATTTTTCTCTCCGGCTGCTCCGGGTTTGCCAGTTTTATAAAGTACATCAGCATTTCTTCCGGGATTACAATTTCCTCTGTTTTCCTGTCGTAATACATGCTATAATCCGAATATCCTTGCCACCGGAATCCTTCATACATTTCCATTGCCTTGTTTAATTCTCTGCATCGTTTGCACTTTTTTCTTCTCGCTTTTTCAACGATATCATCAATGATTTCCAGTTCTTTTTGTGAGAGTCTCGATAAAAATGCTCTTGCTCGCATTTTGGGGTCTTCTCTCGTTATACTGTTAATGAGGGTGTTTTTTTCTTCCTCTTGATTCATTCTCAACATTTATTCTCGCTCCTTTCGTTTTCTTCACCCACAAGTCGCTCCGGGGACAAATCAGCCTGTATCAGCATATTGTACAGACGTGAGCTGATAATTACTTTGTCAGCCATTTGCTCTTCGATTTTTTTGAGGTTGTACAACTGTCTGACTTGGTTTCCTGTTAGTCCACTATCCACCGGAACCGCTGAACAGTAACCAGTACCTAAGTTTGAAAAAATCTCTTTCAAGGACTCAACGCTTTTCCTATTGGCGCTGAGTTCTTTTGTTGCTTCCCTCATTGCTCTTGTTACTCCCCTCATCGCTTTCGTTGCTTTCTGCAACGCTTTTGTTAATTCTGATACTTCGCTCATCTTCTCACTCCTTTCTTTCTAAATCCTGCCGCGCTTTTAATGCGCCGGCGTTTGATAAAAGAATCGCTCTATCTTCTTTACTTAATACAAGTAAGATAGAAACAAATTCTTTGATTTCTTCCTGTTCCTCTTGTGTTATTACTGGTTTATTAGCCATTGTTTTTCACCCCTTTCTTGTTGACCTTGTAAACACATTATAGTCCCCTAGTAACTACTTGTCAATACTTTTTTGTTGACTTGGGGACTTTTTTGATGTATAGTATCATTGAAAGGAGGAAGACCGATGAACGAGCGAATAAAAGAATTACGAAAAGTGTTAAAGGCAACGCAAGCTGAATTTTCTTCAAAAATAGGACTTTCAAGAAACTTCATTGCGCAGGTAGAAATAGGAACTAAAATCCCATCAGATAGAACCATTTCCGACATTTGCCGGGAATTTCACGTCAACGAGGACTGGCTCCGAAACGGCGTCGGTGATATGTTCAAGCAAAGAGACGGTTCCTTTAGTGAGATACTTTCCGAGTTGGACGACTCTGACGATGATTTTATCAAGTCTTTTATTACTGTTTACATGGAGCTTGACGAAGATAGCAAGGAAGTGCTTAGAAAAACCGCCCGCAAAATGGCAGAAAAATATAAGAAGCCGGACTAGTTGCCGGCTTCTTTGTTTTCTTTGTTGAATTTAGGAATTATGTAGTGGTATATTTTGAATAAATAATCCTCGTTATTCATTTTTTGAACCATTTCTATAATTTTCTCCTTGTACCCTATATTTGTACTTGTGCTTTGTTTGTTCAAGTTCTAACTTCTCTCCCTTCTTATTCGTAAAATTCAAAAAGTTCCAAAATCTCACACTCAAGAGCTTTTGATAGCCGATATGCCACTTCAAGCGATGGCTGCTCCTGTCCTCGCTCCAATTGACTAATATGTGAATCCGATACTCCAGACAGTTTTTCTAGCTTTGCCAAAGTGTACCCCCTTCCTTTTCGCTTGTCTTTAATTCTATTCTCGCAGCGCATCCCAGCCACCTCCACGAGTAGTATACCCACTTTGAGCGAGATTCTTTCGCTATAGTAGCACATATCTTATCCACTATGGTGGATTTTTATAAAAAATATAAATTTTGTTTACTTTTACCTAAAGCTATGATAAAATTTTGGCATAAAATACCAATAGAAAGCGAGGAGGGAGATATTATGATATGTCCTAAATGTAACAAAGAAATACCTGATAACTCAACATTTTGTAATCACTGCGGAGAAAAAATTACTCCACAAAAACCTGAACTTGAACAACCATCTCTTGTCGATAACACTTCTGTTTCATCCGAAGCAAACACACCCGAATCAACAAACAAGCGAACACTTTCAACCAAGAAGAAACCAATTTTTATCGAATTATCGATTATTCTTGTTTTGATTACAGCTTTCGCTGTTTTCTTCGGATATCGGCATTACAAACACAAAACTTTTGATTTTACCGCCATTGACATCGTACGCTATTTGGATAAATCTGTAATTTTCATGAATGATATAACCGATAAAGGAACTGTTTCAGAACCTTCCTGCGGAAATACTACAGTAGCCACATGGGTCGACCGCACCGGACAAGACGTTCCAAACAAATGTATTACTTTTAATTCAGACCGCAATGCAAAGAAGTATTGTGAAACTTCAAAGCCATCTTCTCATCGGTTACGATATGGTAACATCGTGCTTGAGTTGTCTCAAGAAACAGAAGACGATAATTTTGCATCATATAAAAACGAAATGTCTGACTTAGAAGAAATTAAGGATGACAAAGAAACAAAAGAGGCTATGAAACCAGACAGACCAAGTTCTTTCGCCGACCTCGATACTTTTATAACGAATTTAAAAAATCTGTTTTCCGCTTTAGACGAATACTGTACTTTCGAGGAAAGTACCGTCGACAACATTCCTAACGATGGTATTTATTTGAATTCGTACACCATCAATTCAACAAGATATAAAGAACAAGCAGAGTTATTAGTTGACTATGACGCAAACAATAAAATAACAAATATTATAGTAACAGGAGGTCCCGGTGCTCTTTATAGCAAAAAAAGGGCAGCAACAGATGTTACTAATTCAATATATTTAGTAACCGTAAATTTTACATTAGCTTCTCTTGATACTACCATTGACTATGAATCAATTGATTCCCATTTAATCGACGATAACTACGAAACCACTGTTAATAATTATTTTATTAGCTCATTTTATGAAAACAAGTGGTATCATATAACTATTAAGAAAGCATCTAAATAACAACATTTAGCGAGGTGATTGCATGACAAGTTATTTCAGTAAACGTCAAAGAAAATACATTGGGTTTCATTCCTATTTTTATTGTGGTATTGGGTTTATACTCGGGACTTTAATTCATTCGCTGTTTACATGGCGTTTTGGTGTAACACATTTCATTTTCTTTTTTATTGCGATGCTTGAGATTGTATATGCTTTGATTCAAATGCATCGGTACCGGTCATATGCCCCACTGAAAGTCAGGAAAACAGCCGGCAAGAAAAAGATACGCGGTTCTGATTTATTTACTGTTGTTCTTTGTATAGCGATTGCAATTCTTTCGATTTACAAATTTGGATTCTACTAAAAAAGAGGGGAAGCCCCTCTTTTTTAGTACGTCAATTTTTGTTTCTTGTTCAGTAGCATATAACTTATTTTAAGCGCCGACAGTCTGATTTTGTTTCCTGTCGTGCTTCCCTCATGCGTAATTAAACCGAAGTACGTTCTGTCGTCTGAACTGTCTACTCCCGGACCTATATAATTAACCTGACCGTCTCCATTTCCGTATATCTGTATCACCGTGGCATTTGTCGGAATTTGATACAACTCACCGCTTGGCATCAGAGGCTTGATTTCATAAGCCTTTCCTTTCTCCATCCATATGTCAATGTTTTTCGCCGTTACGTCAACAATCTTGTTTCCGTTTATCTGTACCACATTTACGATTACCTGCGAATCCGGTCTCTCATAAAACTTGGTCGCACTGCTTTCCGCTTCCTGAGATACAAAAACCGCGCCTTTGCTGCTTTTGTATTCCACGGCCGAGTTTTGCAGATTGTCAACAGTCGCAAATTCGCGGGAATCATGGATGTTTTCCGTCTTAATTTTTGTAGCTGCTGCCGGAATTGATAACCATGCCAGTGGTATCTCCTTAATTGTTGATGTGTCCACCGGTTTTGGCAGACTTCCAATATCGTCACCCTTGACTACCTCAAAAGATACTTTACGGTTCACAAAGTCCGCACGTGCCACAATCAGGTCAAGACGTACACTGCTTTCGTTTGCCGGTGGAATGGTAAGCGCTAACTGCTCCGTGTTCCATATCCACTTTCTTCCGACGATAGCTTTACCGGTGCCGACAAGCACCTGCATTTTGTCGCACGCCGTCACCTCTAACTGTGCACCCAGCCCGCGGATTACTCCGTCTGATACAAGACCGTCGTACATACACGCTAAATCTTCCGCACTGTATACACGGTCGCCTTCCATTGAATTGAAAAAACCATATTTAACCATCTTGTTGCCTCCTTATATTTTTTCACAACTGAGTACGAAATTGTTTCCGTTCTCGTCGTTGTTTTCTGTGATTTGCGACACCCGAACGGCCACTTTATCACCGTACGGGTCTATGACTGTCACGATGTCTCCCAAGGTGAAATCGATTCCGTATCGAAAGATTCCGTCCGGGTCAACCTCCACTGTTACCGTTTCCGCGGTTTTCTTTTCTGCAAGCGCTGTCGTTCCCTCGCCCTGAAGTGTTTTCTGATACTCTTCGTCCGTGATGGTTCCTTCGTTTGTGCTTGAAGAACTTTTATCCAGATACATTTCGCACCTGTTAAGTGTTGCGCCGGCGCAAATGGCTGTTGTTTTTTGAGCCGTTCCCTCGCCTTCGCCAACCACAAGCACCGTGTTCCGGAAGTCTGTATTGTCCGCCGCATACTCCATTTGTGATAGATTATCAAATTCCCGGCTGAATATTACCTCCGTTTTTTTGCCGTGGTATAAATCCATATACAGCGCGTACCCGTAACGGCGTACACGAAAGCCCATCTTCGCCAAGTCCATCATTTCTTTAATTGTGTCATATATGTATTCGCCTCGAAGCTGTCTCTGCGTGGTTTGCCCTGCTGCCTCGATGGTACCGATATTTAGCAATGGGATATTTCGGTTTGTGTCCGTGGCGTCTGTCACATTCTGCTCAATCAATAACCTCACTGCCGCTCCAATATCCGTATCGATATTTGTTTGTTCCCAGACGATACGGCGATTTAACAACGCCTCCGTACTTCGCCCGGTCACCACAATATAATCTCCCGACTCCGGATTTGTCTTTGTTTGGATTTTCTCGATCATCATCACGCTTTTCGATTCTTCTCTTAATGCAAATACTCCGGAGCGGAACAAATTCAGCAGTTCAAGCGTTGCCGGTACTGTGATTTCAAATTCGCCTAAATCATTATACTTTTGCGTCCATATGACACTGCCGTGGTCGATCACTCCAATTTCCGTCAGCGTTTCGTCTGTAATATAAACAATCATGTTATACCCCCTCATACAGCACCCGATACGTTACATCCATGATGTAGCCGGTCGGTGTGTCCACTTCAACACGGTAATGATTGGCTCCCGGTTCTACCTGCGCCCATGTCATACCGGAGACGCGTTTCGGCAAAAGATTCGTCACCGTTCCGCCACGTTCTAACCATATCGCTTTTTCTTTCGTGGTCGTCCGGATGTATACGTTGTCAAATGCTTGTAAGTGTTCTTTTATGCCTAAGAATCCGCTGTCTGTGTATATCGTAAGACTTTCGGTCGGCGCTGTAATCGATATGTGGAACAGTGCTCCAGATGGCACCGTTCCCGGATTATTCAGTGTGAAGCCGCCCGTAGCAATTTCAGACATTTCCATATCTTCGGCGGAGTACGGAAATTCAAGCAATGGTATCTCCGGAACGCATGAGAACACTCCCGTTTCCTGCGTATCGGCAAAAAACGGATTCGGACATAGTATGGATATTTGAAATGTTTCCCTCATTACAAATAAATCTATCTCCATGCTTTCTACATAACCATCGATATATACGCTTCTAGTGCTATTTTCATAAAACAGTCTAATCTTCTTTTTTTCCGGAAAATATCGATACAGCGCATTGCGGTTTTCCTCAATCGGATACTCCGGAATAATCGTTATCGTGATGTTGCGTTTATTGATACGGATGGAGTTGAGTTCTTCTCCGTCCATCCCGGTTACTGCTGCCGTGTTGATGGTACATCCTGCCGGTGTCAGTCCGGTAATTTTGACAACGTTATAGTTCGGGTTGTCTGTCAGTTCCAGTGCCTCGCCTTTGTCGTTTTGTACGCCAAATTTAAACATTGCTTACACCTCCCAGTAAATTCCTTGATTGTCTGTAAATATCCCATCGACTTAACGCTTTCGGGCTGTTGTTCGTCTGGTAGAAGTTGTATGTATTCGTTGTGGCTGCTGCCGCTTTCTCAATACTCCTTGCTCCTCTTGCGGCCACATCCAAGTTTGCCGTAGTGGCGGCGTTTTTCATTGGGTTTACCACGTTCTCGCGCACCCTCTGCATCATCTGCTGGAGTGCTGGGAGTTTCCGCTCAATACCTTTCGTTAATCCCGGAATAATGAACACGCCCGCTTCTCTGTCCATTACTTTGGATGGTGAATGAATTCCTAATTCTTTTTTGATACTGCTCACCAGTGTCTTTTTTAACTGCTTCGCTGACTTATTCAGCTCCGCACTTTTTGAATTGAATCCTTTTACAAATCCTTTCATTGCATTTTCTCCGATACTTTCAAGTTGCTTTTCCAGTCCTGCCATCACCGTTTTGACCTGCTTTGTATAGTTGTCCTTGATTTGTTTCACCCGTTCCGCATAATAAGTGTTTGCCACTTTTTTCGATGCATTGATTTTATCCGTATATGCTTTGTTATATGCCGCGAGTTCTTGTCCGTTTAATGACAGCAACTTCGTTGTCAAATCAAGTCCGTCCGATGTATCAAGGGCGGCAATTTCCGTCATCAGTTCGGAAGAAAGCGTTTTCTTTAACGCTTCCATGTTCTTGCCGTACTGGATAATCTTCGCCGTCTCCGATTTGAAGTCAGCAAGCGTAATCTTTCCGTCATCATCCTTTGTGAATAAATCGCCACTTGATAACCTTCCTTCTAAATCGTCCTGCAGGTCCTTTATAGCGTCATACTTTTCTTGTACAGATGAGGTCATGGATTCTATCTTTTTCTGTACCTTTTCCGTTGCTTTTTCTGCTGCCTTTGAGAAAGCCGTTGAGAAAGATTCCGCCAGATTCTCACCCAGTTTCTTGAAACTCTCCTTTGACTTTTTGTTTTTCGTCTCCTTTTGTGCTTTTTTTACTGCCTTATCGACAAGTTTCTTTACCGCCGATTCTGCTCTTTTCTCCTGCTTTGTGATTCCGTTCGCGTACGCTTCTGATACCTTTGTTCCAATGTCGGAATACTTCCCGGTTTTGTTTGCCGCTTTTAACTGTGACAAAGACTTCTTTGCTAATGCACTTACTGATTTGCCGACCTTTTCGTATGTCTTTTCGATTCCTGACGCAAGACCTGACGTAAAGAACCGTCCTATCTTTTCCGTTTCTTTCGACGGAGAATGGATATCAAGCCGCTTTTTTAACGCATCCAGCGCATCACCCGCTATCTTTGTGACCGTCGTTATCAAGCCGCTGCTCTGCTCGCCTTTCTCCATGCCGTCTTTTAACCCTTGTACAAAGTTTTCTCCTGCCTCTTTGGTTTTGGTCTCTTTTAATTTCTTTGTAACAAGTTTTCCGATTTCACTCGCTTTCTTTCCAGCTTTGTTTTTGCCAAGTTCGAGACCTTCTTTGTATTCATACGTTGCTTTTTGTCCGGACTTTTTAGCTTTGTTTTCTGACTTTTTTAATTCTTTCTCTGCTTTCGTAACCATTTGTTTCGCCCCGTCAACCATTTCTTGTGTGACTCCCGGCGTTCCGTTCTTGACAGCGTCTTTCAAGTTGGTATAATTCTTTTTCATGTCCTCAACTTGTCGCTTGAGAATGCGTTCGTTCCCTTGTTGTGCCGTCACAAAGTTGTTTGTCATGTTTCGAACAGCTTTATTTATCTTCTTTGTATCTCCTGAGATAATCGCAGTGGAAAGTCCTTCATAATTTTGAATTGTCGCATTATAACCCACCCATGTATCCTCTGCGTTTTCCACCGTTTTGTTTTGTTCATATTGCTTATCCATCAATGACTGTACTTTTTCGCTCGCCTTGTACAATTCTTGCTTATACGTTTCAACCGTTCCGCCGGCTCTTACATACTCATCTATAGACATGTCATTGATTTTGTTATATTCTTTTTGGGCATTGGTCAAGTCGTCTGTCGTCTTTTTGTATTTTTTTTGGGCGGCGGTCAATTCCTCGAATTTTTTTTTCTTTTCTTTTTGTGCATTATCATAATCTGATTTGTTTGCTTCCAGGATTGCTTCAGCTTCCTTACTGACAAGTAGTTTGTCGAGTGCTTTCTTTTCCGACTTATAGTTTTCTACTACGCCCTTTGTCATTTTTATTTCAGAGCCAAGCGCATCATTGAGGGTGTTTACGATAAATTTTGCTCTATCTTCCTGCCCTTTTTTGACTTTCCCGTTTTTGTCAACAATGTTGTCAAGTTCCGTCTTTAACTGATCGTAGTAGCTAAATTGACTTTGAACGTTTTTCATAGATTCTTCGGTAGCTTTTTTCATATCACGATAAGATTTTGCCGATTCATCTACTGCTTTGCTTACTTTGTCCGTTTCGTCAGTCGCTGCTTTGGTTGCTGCCGCATATAACGCCAATCCCCCCACCACGGCTCCAATTCCAGCCACAAGCAGTCCCATCGGACTGGCCGCTTGAATTAGATTTAATACTTTCTGCGCTGCCGCGGTCGATGCTATGGCCGTCTTTAATGTAATAAAAGCCTTGTATATGGTCTGTAACGTCTGATATAGCTTTACAAATTTAGCCGTCGCAAATACCAATCCCATCGTGCCGCCCAATATCGCGATTGCGCGCTCTGTTCCGTCAATGTGTTTGATTGCATAATCTGCTAACTGTTCAATTTTAGGGAGTAATTTTTCTGCCAGAGGGACAAACAAGTCAAGCTGAACCGTACGCCCTATATTTTTAAATTTTGTCGCCACATCGTCATACTTTACTTCTTTTAACTTTTCCGCAGAGCCTTGTACCTTTTTGAACGTTTTGCCGGTACTCTTTAACGACTTAACCACCTTCAAGTTGGCGTCCTCTCCCATTGTTCCAAATGCTGTGGACGCCATCGTCAACGCTTTCTGTTCATTTTTACATCCATTAATATCTTTTACGATCGAATCAATCACCTTTTTCATGGTGCCTTTTCCGTCTTTCCATGCTTTGAAAGATTTTTTTGTATCCTTGCTGAATATACCGATATTTTTTTCAATGCTTCCGTCTCCGAGCTTGTTCTTGACCTCGTTGATAGAATCATTTACTTTATCAAGGTTATAGGCGCCGTTCTTCGTGCCGTTTGCAAGTAACTGGAAGTATTCTTCGACAGTATACCCAGCTTGTTTAAAGTTGCCGCCGTACTCTGCCACGTTATCCCCTAATTCGTTCGTATAGTCCAATCCCTTTTGTGAACCCTTTGCAAACAAATCAAACGCTTTCGTTGAATCCGTACCAAAGTGCGTCATTAATCCATTTACGCCTCGGATGGTCTCCTGAAAATCCGAACCAAAGGTATCCTCTAGGGCTATTGCGTTCTCTGTCAGTTCTTTGACCTTTGACGGATCTGTCTCTTTTGTAACCTGTTTGACATATGCCATTTTGTCGCCGATGTCTTTTAATGATTCACCATAGCCATCTTTATACATTTCTTTCATTTTATCAGAAAATTTTTGTGTGACGGCATCGGTTTCCCCCGTAATGGCCTGAAACGAATTTGAAGCCGTCTGGGTTTCTTCTGTTATTCTTTTTAAGGCGTCTACTGCCTCCTGCGTCATCTTTTTAATACCCTCGGATATCAAATTACCGATTGCTACTTTTACCGAACTGAATCCATCTTCGCTTTTTTCTGCTGCCTGTTTTGTTTTTTCAAAACTTTCGTCCAAGTTATTCGTACTCGTACGCAACTGTTCCGCTTTGCTTTTGTTGTCTGCAAGTTCTCCGGAAAGTTTTTGGATGTCCCCACGGAACGCATTGGCTTCTTTTGACGTTTCTCCGAACTCAAGGGCAGCATCTTTATATCCATCTTTCAGGCGGTCAAGTTCTTTTTCCTGATTCGATATCTCCTCTTCCAAAGAAGCGAACGCTCCTTTGCTTTTTTGTTCTTCTTTCGTTGTCTCGGTTAATTTTTCCGTATATTTTTTTAAAGAGGCTGACGCTCTTCCGACTGCTGCCTCTTGATTTTTCATTTTGATATAAAGTTCTTCTGCGGCTTTCGAATCTTTTCCCTGCGTATTTGCAATCTGCTTGTACTGTTCTTCCAATGCCGACAGTTTAATCTTTTCCTGCTCCACAATTCCGGTCATCTGTTCAACTTTTTTCGCGAGCCCGTCCGTGGAATCACTCCAGCTGTCCATCCCCGCCGTTGCGCTCTTAAACTCCGCATTGAGTGACCGGATGCGGCGGTTTGCTTCGGTGATATTCTTTTTTAACTCGGATATATCAATTCCAATTTTCGTTGTTACGTTTTCCTCTGCCATACTATCTTCCTTTCAAAAAAGCCGCCGAGCACCGCCCGGCAGCCTCTAAAACCAGCTCGTCGCTTTCCGGCGATATACTTTTTGCTTTGGCTTTCCATCCTCTGTATAATTTCTCACGTTGTACTGGTGCAACCGGCGCATGAGGAGAAATACTTCTTTCCCCGTGTAAGTCCTCAGCCGGATTGGGTCAAGTGCCCCAAACACCCGGCAAAGGCTTACGTCCATCTCAAACATAGATTCATAGATTGTTACGTCGTCGCACCGCTCTAGTTTCCCTCTGTGTCTGCTCCAATGTTCAGCATTTCATCCGCAGTGTAAAGCGTCACATCAATGATGAGGCTGATTACCTCTTCGAGCCTTGTGCGCCGCAGTTCCTCGCGCGTCAATCCGTCGAACATAGTCAACAGTAAATCGTTAATGACCGGCATCGCCTGAACAACTGTCTTGCCGATGGTAATGGCGTTGTTCTTTTCAGTAATATCGCAGTTTACCACAGCAGCAATATCTTCAAGCGTGCCATACATCACATGGATTTCTTCCGTTTCGTACGTCTTTTCGATTTCTTTGGGAGAATGTTCTTTGTAAATGTTTAACTTAAACATGCGCTACCTCCTTAGCCTGCCGGATTTTCCTCTGCGTTCTGGGTCTGTTCGCCGCTCGGTGTCGTTTTGATGATGTCATCAGGTGTCTGTACTTTGGAAAAGAATTCCTCCTCAGACATACCACAAGAGTCAGCTGGAACAACCGTTGCTTTTGCCGATTTGTTGTCGTTTGCAACGAATTTCTTCTGTGTGTTTACACCAGTGTAGGCAAGTTCCTGACCGTTTGCGTCTGTGCCATTATCTTTCGACTTGTGTGAATCGGACGGGTTTCCGAATCTGCCTTTTAAGCGCCATACATAGTATTCTCTGCCGTCTGTATCTTCTGTGATATAGCCCATAGCCATGTATGGCGGTGTTGCCGTTCCTTCAATCAGTGCACCGGTTTTCTCGTCGAATTTCTGCCCGGTGATTGCTGATGTATTTTTCAGTGATACCGCCGATACATTGACATTGACCGTATCTGCTCCGGTTGTGTTAATAACAATCGCCGCTTCGTTGTCATAGTAGTGAGTATCACTTGATGATTCGGTTTCCTTTGACAGTTCCGAAGTGCCTGCAAGAGCAAACGGTGTATCATAAGTGAGCTCGTCTTTCGTGTCTTTTTTTAACGGTGCCACCACGAGGTTTCTGATACCACGATATTCTACGATTTTTTCATCACTCATTTTTTTGTTCCTCCTAATTTCTTTTTTTATAAATTACATGGATACCGCGCCCGGTATGTGTAGGCTCGTCGCTTGCGACTGAGTACCCTGTTCCCGGCACGATAAAACCATTCTTAACAAGTTCCTGCTTGACCGTCACCGGCATTTTATATACCAGTGCAGCGTCCGTACTGTAAAAGTTGACATCATAGTCGTAAAGTTCGCAATGCGCTTTGTTATCGTAAAAGCTGGAGTCGTCTCCCGGATTCTGCCAGTATGTAAAAAAATGTTCCGGATACTCTTCCCCTTGTGCAAGGGAACCCTGCAATATCACCGGATAATCATATTGTGATAATATTTCAATCAGTTTATCTTCCATTTTCAGCCTCCTAGCAGTTTTTTAATCCCTTTTTGAAACGTCTCCTCTTGTGCTTTTTTGATTCGTTCCTGTGCTTTCTTTCCGTACACATCAGCGTACAGCTTTGTGTCCTTTTTCATCCTCGGCGTGCCGTACATCAAAAAGATAGATGGTAATCCACCTTGTTTGATGTCAAATCCGACCGAGATATTGGCTTTGGTGCCATCCCATTTCACGTCGGCTTTTGTGACGATGGACTCCTGCGTGCTTCCGGTTCGGTGGTGCTTCGTCATGTCCTGCACGATAGGCGGCGTCACCGCTTCGTGTGCCGCTTTCAGACAACTTTCTGCAAGCTGTTCAACCTTTCCTCCTGCTTTCTCCCACTTTTCTGCTAAATCTTCCAACTGGGAGAAGTCAATCATGCCTTTCCTTGCCATCACGCGCCCCCTTTAACGGCTCTGACCTTTGCTACAAGGTACTGATTCTTCATAGCGATGTTTTCCGGAGTACCTAATACCTCATACGTTGTCCCGTTAATTTTGAAACGGCTCGCCGGAGTAATGTCCGGTCTGAACCACGTCTCAAGCGTTGCGGTGTTTTCGACAACAATCTGCCCGTTCGATGTCTTTTCTGTGCCTCCAAAGGTGCGGAAAGACACATAGACGCGTTCACCTTCGCCGTACTGCTTTTGTTTCACGCCTTTTACCAATGTTTCGCCCACTGGATTCAAAAGCTCCGCCGGTACAACGTATGGTAAATTCGGTTGCCATGCCATACTGTCACCTCCTAGTAACTCAACTGGATTACTCTTTCTTTGAAGTAGGCCGACAGTTCGCCGCTGTACAAAAGGTCATTGACACCTCTTGAAAGAACACCCATCACGACAGACGACGAAAGATTTTCTTTCGGAACTCCGGCATCCGTCAAGTACTGTTTAATTTCTCTCAGATACCCAAGCAATCTCGCGTCTTGATAGTTGCCGGTAACCCCGAGCGAGTTTTTAACTTCTTTAAGCTGTTCGTCTTCCGTCATTTCTGCCATAATGGTCTCCTTTCAATTAGCCTGTCGGCTCTTCGCTTTTATCAGATGCAGTGCTTGAGCTCGCTTTGCTCTTGCCTTTTTTGATAAGGATAAAGCCGTTTGCATCTGCTATCTTTCCGTCCACAATCAGGATAACCTTGTTCTTGAGTTCATTTGTGTCGTGGTCTGTCCATTTCACTACCTGCATCTCAAGATTTGAATTCACAACGTAGTCTTTAAGGTCACCGAAGATGGCGAACACATCACCAACAGCTGCGTCCTCGTAGTAAGGGAGTAATTCCTCCTCGACGGTCTCAACATCCTTACCCATAAAGCGGTAGGTTTCCTCGCCATTGACGCCGTAGTTGGTACGTCCAACCGGCTGACCGTTCTTATCCTCCATACCATCGATTTTCTCATCGAACGTCGACTGTGCCATGATGAAGCATCCTTTGCGATAGCTCTTCTTGATTTTGGCTTTCATTCTATGCCAGCCGTTCCACGTCATATCTTCCGGTGCCATGGTGACAACAGTTTTTACACGTGTATCCGTCAGGATTCCAAGCGGCTGTGTTGTGCCATCACCTTTGATGATTGCCTTCTCAAGAGCTTTCATGATTGCTTCTGTAGCAAGCGGCACAAAGAGCTTCTGAAACTCTTCAATTGTCACTACAGACGCCAACAAGGTCTGTGCAATCTTGCACTCGACACCGTAATAGCTGAATGTAACCTTTTCGTCCGCGCTCAACTTCTGGCTGTCTGATGCCTTTTCGCCGACCCATGCCGCCTCCGGCTTAATTGAGAGGATTGGGATGGCTACGCCGCCCTGGATATTGGTCTTGGTAACTTTGGCGTAAATGTTTCCATAGCTTTCCAGCTTCTGGATAATCTCACGCACCAAAGTGGTCGGAATTACCGCCCCGGCATCTGCCGTTCCTGTGACTGCTGCCGCTCTTTTAATCGGCACACGTAACTCCGTAGGAATCGGTGTACTACGGCACACATATTCAAGAAACGCTTTTTTGTACTCGCTTCTTTCTGTTGGGTCGTCCGTTTCCAACTGAGTTTCCGGACGTTTTGAACGGAACGCTCCAACGATACCCGCGTTTCTCATCTCTCCGGTCTGAGCGTTACTTCTCTGACCGTCGTCATTCTGTGCTGTTCCCTTTGGACTTCCTTCTCCTTCGTCTTTGTTGTTCCCTTCGCCTTCGGATTCCAAGTCCTTGATTTCCTCAGCGATGTCTTTTAAGTCATCCGCCGTTTCTGTAAGACGTTCATAAATGCTTCGCACTTCGGCTACGTCTTTCGATTCCTCAGCACGTTTCATTAAGTCTTCTTTGCGCTCCATCAATTTCTGCTGACGCGCTTTCAGTTTTTCAAGTCTAGTCATTTTTTAAAATGCTCCTTTCAATTTTACTTTTTCTTTCCACAGTTCCAACTCGTCACTCTCCAGTGATTTTCCCCGGACACTCTCCAGTGCCCTCTGCGCACTTTCCAGTGCTTTTTTATCTCTAGCCATGATGGAAGTATCTTCGTAGGCAGGAAAAGTCACCGCCGATACTTCCACAATGGTGGATATCTTTTCAATAAACCGCTTCGGGTAATCCGTGTCAAGGTCTTCCCAACGCTCTTCCTCAATCCAAAACATGAAACTCATGCCCGTAATGTCGCCGCGTTCGATGGCGCTATAAAGTGCCCTTGCGTCAGCATTGTTTTCTGTGTCGAGGTAGGCTCGAATCTTAAGCCCTTCCTTGTCGACTGTAAGCTGCAGCGTCGAATTTTTGTTATTGTTTCGACTTCTCGCCAGCGGGATTCGGTTCAGGTCATGATTTGTTAAAAGACAAACGTCGTGCAGGTCTGTTTTGTCCAGTGCCCCCGGTACAATTTCTTCGCGGAAGATGCCGCCGATATCTGCCTCTTTGTCATACACGACCGGACGCCCTTCTATGTAATTTCCTCGTTCGTCCTGCTCTGCCCGAACATCAAACATAAACGCCCGGCGTTCTGCCTTGTCACTCTTGCTCATTTTTTGCCCCTCCTTTTGCTTTTGCAAGCTGATAATCAATTGCTATGTCTGTGTCTATATAATTTAATGACTGTTTTCGTTTGCCCTCCAGTTCTTTCATTGGCTTAAGACCAAACGCTACCCTTTTCTCATTTTCGTAGAGTGTTCCGGTGTCTCCTAAATACTTCACCATTTCGACCTTTTGCTCTATGCTCATAAAAATGAGCTCATGCGTGAAAAATGCTATCTTCAAATTTCTCGCTCTCATGTTTTGTGTACAGAGTGCTTTTGTAAACGCCTCCTGATATCTGCCTACCAACTTCTCAATCGTCTTCTGGTAAAAAGCCTCATACTGCCCTTTGGTATAATCACCTGTCAGTATCGAAAGCGGAACACCGAACGTTCTCAGGATTTTCTCATCTATGAAGCGAATGGTGTCAGGGTCCACCAGTTTAATGTCGCGAGTGATTTTTGCGTAATCGCTTTTTGCATCCAAGTGTAAAATGCCGTTTTCCGCATTATTTAGTTTTCTTTCAAATTCTTTTATACTCTTTTCAGCTTTTTCTTCACTCATGAATGTTTGTGTTTTTACAACACCGTTTATTGCAAAACTACTTTTCACCGCTCCTGATATTCCCTGCATAATATCCTCGTTTAGCTGCAGCGTCTTTAAAAGTGCTCGTCTGTCCGGATTTCCCGATGCATCACCGCCCATGTAGTCGTTTGCAAAGTAGTTAATTCGAATGTGTATCACATCGCTGTATGCAAGTTGTGTTTTGTATCCGTTTTCAAACTCAAACTCCACAATCAAATCACCGGTCGGTGTTTCAAGAAAGGTTGTCATTAGAGGGTCAACCGGATAAATTGCACTATATCTTTTGTAACTGCTGCCGTCTGACCGCTTAACTATTTCATACACCGGAACCGCGAAAGCGTTTTGTCGTAAGTACAATCCATAGGTAAGTTTTTCGATAAACTCCGATTTCGTCATAATTGGATTCGGATTGTCCAAAAGGTTTTGGATTTGATAAACGTCGTTCTCCGGCGTCTGATAATCATTTCCAACGCCACGAATAAAACACGGTTCTAACTTCGACATCTCATTCGCGATACACTCTATCGCCTGCTGCACTACATCCGACACGTAGATGTCTCGCCCGAACTGGCTGAATATTGGAACCTGCCCGGTCATCACATCCGCATATTTTGTATTTTTAACTTTCGAGATTATCTTCCCCAGCCATCCCATCAGATTGCCTCCATTCTTTGACCATTCTTTTTAAGTCAGCGCGGTATCGCCTATATGTTTCGTACAAAATGACTGTTGTAACCGCTCCGTCTATTTTCTTGTTTCTTGCCGTTTTCACGACTAAACATTTTCCTTTATTGTCAACCGAAAGTCCGGCATTTCCAAAGCACCACCGGTCTACCGGGTTATTGTTATAGTTTATATTTCTTTTCTTCAAATCCGTCTCTACGAACTTGTTGGCCGTATCGAGTGTCATAGCATTCTGTAAAATCAATTCCAGCTCGCCGCCCTCTTTCGTCCAGCCATATTCTGACATCTGTCGGAGAAAGTCCTTCGCAAACTTCTGATCGTAACCACAGCACATCAGACGGATTCCGTACTCTTTGTATAAACTCCAAAACCAATCTGCTACGACCGTCAAATCAATGTCACTGCCTTCCGTTACGGTGATATATCCATCCCGCGCCCAGTCGGCATATTTTGCGCCGGCGCAAGAATCGTCATCGTCCTCTATCTTTCTTTCCGGCACGAAGTACATGGTGTGTATGTATTTTTTTCCATCATCATTCATCAAGAGAACTTTCGCACAACACAAATCCATTGTCTCAGCTAAGTCAACCGCTCCCAAGCACGGAGCACCACGAAATTCTTCCAAATCGTAAGTCGCATCGAAGTTGTAATCTTCGAGATTGAGCCACATTTCTACCGAATTTTGCTTGATATTGAAATCCTTCGCTAATACAAAAATCCGGTCTCCCTTCGACTTTTTCGCAAGTTCTACCTGTTCCTCCAGGTAGGAAACTTTCTTGATAACGCCCAGTGTCGGATTCGATTTCATCCACGACTTTGGATTTGTAAAAACTTCCTGCTCGCTGTCCTGTGTGTATAACCACGGCAGTAATCTTTTTCCTGCTTTCGTATCATCTTCGCCATTTATCACCCCGCGTCCTTTTTCAAGCTCGTCATCCAAGTAGCCTTCCTGCACAAACCCCTCGGTTGTTATGTCTACAAACTTCGGATTGTCTTTCAAAGACTGCGACTGCTCGATTGACTTGCCGATAACATTCGTTTTCATTTCGTGCGTCTCGTCGACTATTGCGAAATCAATGTTGCGCCCCTCTTTGTTTTTGGTTTTGTCCGACAATTTGAAAACTTTCGAGTTGGTGTTTTTGTTTCGGATGAATCTTTGATTTTTCTTTGAATCGAGGTCGCGTGGGTCAATCAACTGACGCATGGTATCAATCGCGTCATATGTAATCGATGCTTGGTTATCATCGTTCGAAGAGCACACGATATCAGCACCCTCATTCCCAACAAACAACTCCGTCACCGCAATCGCCGAACACGTTTCGCTTTTGGTGTTCTTTCTGGCAATCAGCAGCAGAATTTTTTTGAAGCGGTCAATCATCATCCCTCTTTCGAGTGACTCTTCTGACATTTTGAACGAGTACACGGCTTCTATAAAAGCCTTTTGCCACAGCATCAACACCATCGGTTGACCGTAAAAAGGTGATTTCGTCAGTTTTACGCAATTCTCCATGAAATCCATCCGAAGCAGTGCATCGTCTGTGTTGTAAAAGTACTCATCGTTTGAGAAGTCTTCTTTTAGATTGGTTAGTTCCTGACGGAGTTCCCATCCGGCTATGATATTCCCGCTCTCAATTTCTTCCCGATACTTTAGCAAAAAAGAGTCATCCGGTGTCCATATTTTCCTCTCCTTTATTAACAAATTTCTTGCCCCTTTCCGCTATCCATTTTCGCAGTGGAGACTCTTCATCGGTATTTGCGTCATCCACGAAGTTCAGGAGCAGTTTTAGACAATTTGTATACTGCTGGAGCAGTTCCTTGTAGAGTTTTGCCGCCGGAAGTACTTTTTGTTTGCAGTTGTCAGTTGGATGTACCTTGTAAAACGGGAGTTTTTTCAACTCCGTCAATTTTGACTCTAAAAAAAGTATTTCCTCAACAAGGTCGGCCGCTTCTGCTCTGTCCTTGCACAGTTTGGCAATCTCTTCTTTTCTCTCCATAGTAATTACTCCTTGGTATCGTCTTCCCCGACATCATCCGCGATGGTCGGCGAATCTCCCCAAATAGCAAATACCGCCTGCGTGACATCTTCCGGCTCGTTTTTCTGAATTTCCTTTCGTCCGGATAACGAATTAGCATACGCCCGGCGATGCGGGTCGCCAATCTGTACCATCTTGCCGTCAAGCGATACAAGCTGTGATGTCATGATACTAACTCCGTCCGGCGTCAGCATATCTACCGTCTTCTTTTTTTTGACTTCCATTTTCATCCTCCTTCCTATACGTGATACCAGCCCCACAGCTCGACACATCCCATGCCTGACACAGTATCCGCATCAAGTAGTACCTCATCGGTTTTGGCGATTTGCGTCGGTCTTGCTGTTTTTCCTTTTTCCGAGTCATAAACAAACAACTCAGATTTGTTATTCATCGACAGCGCTCCCGCCGTAACAAACGGTAGTCCTCTGAGTTTGTTCGGTATTGTTCCTGTCATGTTTGGTATCGCAACGTAAATATATACTAAGCCTTCTATTTTTTTATACATTCCCTTTGCGCTGGCTATATTTGAATTGCTGCTATTACTTAGTATCCCGGTAAAAGTGCCAGCTTCATAACTTGCTCCGCTTTCTCCGGCCAGTCCCGGTGGTCCTTGGATGCCCGGTACTCCTTGTGGCCCTTCATCTCCTGGGTCGCCTTTCGGTCCTTTGAATTTTCCAATCAAAACTTTTGCCATCGTTGTCACCTTCTTTCTTACTCATCCGGCAGGATGACATAAACATTTCCTTCATCATCCGTCTCGAATTGCGGTGGGTTATCATCGTCCGCGCATATCGCGTACAAATTGCCGTCTTTGTCTCCGGTCAATGCATAAAAACCGTTTATTGTCGTTATAATCCCGCTGTCTCCTCGTTCTCCTTGCTTTCCCGGCGGTCCTTGGATGCCCGGTACTCCTTGTGGCCCCTGAACGCCTTCGACTCCTTGTAGTCCTCGTTCTCCTTGGATACCCCTTTCTCCTTTGTACTCTCCGGAGGCAAGTTTTTTCACAAACTCGTCATTTAATGCTTTGGTATCGTTTCGCAACTGTTCGCATCGTTTAACATCTGTTTCCGTTTTGCTTTTTATATCAATAAGTGCTGTTTGAACCTCCGATATTGCCGCTGTAATTGCCGCATTTGTTACCGGATTTTTGCTCAACACATCCAGATACTCGTCCAGAGTGATTTCTTTCACTTTCAACTCTGTCTTTTTTGCGCCGGCGCAACTATAGAGGAACGTCGTTCTTTTTTCAAGTTTCAATTCCTTGTACAGATTTTCGTTGCCTAAGATGTGCACAAATTTCGATTCAATTGCGAAATCCACATACCTGACATGTATCATCCCGGCGTCCGATACATACTCGGTTGGTATCTGGATATCTTTTGTTGTAACCGACAAAGTCTTTTTGTAGTCGCATCCATAATATACTTCTAACTTTGCCGACGTTCCTGGGTTATATATGCGAAAATAAATAGCATTTTCTGCCGTCGATATCACATTCAGTTCCGGAACCAGCCCCTCCTCTGTATCTAATGTGATTACATTTTTCAACTTGTCATCACCTCAAATTTCATTTTTCAAAAATCTCAAAAATTGGCTTTCTGCGAAAGGAATGTCCCCCTTCACAGTTGCCCCGCGACCTCTAATTTTCATCAAGAGGGGGGGCATATCTTTCAAACCATTCTTCAATAAATCGTGTCCAGTCAGTTTTGTTTCTCGCGTCCTCCGACACTTCTAAGCGGTTGAGACACTCTTCCTTTGTAGCCCTTACAAGTATCTCTCGCGCCCCTAACTCTTTCGCAAGGCGCTCTCTTTCACCTTGCAGAGGATAGCCGCCGATAATGTATGCATTCGACCACTTTCCTTGACGGTACCGCACAGATTCAACTAGTGCTTTATGCATTGCAAATACAACCGCTTTTAGTCTTGGTGGTTTCTCATATCGCGAAAGTCCTGAGACGCACTCCCAAATTGAATCAATATCGACTATCAAGTCTCCTTTGTTCATCGCCTTATCAACATACGTCCTTTTTCCTGCAAGCGGCGGACCATACACGAGATAGACCTGACGCTCCTTCGAGCCTAACTTCTCGTGTATTCGATTGTGACAAACATGATGCACAAGCTGAATGTTGTCCGGATTCAGTGACACCATGACATCGTTTACGTTCTCCTCCGTCAGATGCTCCATGTGATGTCCGATGCAATCATAGTCTTTTACGATTGGCTTGCCGCAGTACTCACATATCGTCTGACCGTTTTCATTCAACCTTTGCAATCGTATCAAGCGGACTGTCTTCCGCCATTCCCTCGACTGATAAAAGTTGGATAATGTTCTCACCAGTCATCCTCCTTTTTGAATTGTCCTTGTGCTTTCGCTAATAGTTCCGACGCTCTCAACCTGTCACGCATCCGCTGCGCTTTGTCATTCATCGTCGCAGTCCAAAACGCTTGCGTCTCCTTGACGTCCGCAATGTGTACCTCCGGGTCATTCATTGCTTCGTTCAGCAGATACTCCATGTAACTTTGTACTGCCGGATGTGCCACTACTTTGTAGGCGTGGCCGCGAGCGTACTTTTTCGAGTAGCCTGCCATAAGTACCGCTCTTTCGGCGTTTCCTGCCGCTGCTCCTAAAAAGTATTTTGCCACTAATTTGTGCTGAGGCTTAACCTTTGGCTCTTCCATATGTCTCACCTCATCTCTGTCTCTAAATCTTTTTCGTGTACTCCAGTTTCACCCAGCCTTTGGATGTCTTTCCCCATCCATTGGTTTCTTCTGTAATCTTAAGCGTAGAGCCATACGGATACGCCATCACTGTGCCGTACTTTGTACCCGGTCCTTTTCGACAGTTCAGTCCGCTCTTCGCTGTTACTTTTACTGTTTTGCTGGAATCCTTTTTCTTCGTCGCCGTCTTTGTTTCTGTTTTATGCGCCGGCGCAACTGTGCTTTTTCCGGTAAGACCGGCAACAATCGCCTTCGCCATCTTTCCGGCATCAAACAGCTTCGCATCGTCCTTGTCGTCCACAAAGCAGCACTCCACCAAGAGAGCCGGCGCCTTAGTGTGATTCAGCACATAGAGGTCTTTTCTAACCTTTACGCCCCGGTTTTTGAAACCGAGCTTTGCAATTTCTTTACAGATACGAGTTGCTTTTTCCTTTGCTTTACTGTTTTCACTGGCGATATAAACTTCCACACCTGTGGTCTTTCCATTGCCTTTCTTATCGCCCGCTCCACAGTTGAGATGTATCGACACGTCCACATCCACGGTGTGTACATTACACTTTGCAACGATTTTCCTCAGGATGTCTCCCTGCGATGTTCCATTGTTCACCGTACAGTCGTACGCTGTGTGTCCTGCTGCCTTTAATGATTTGATTGCTGCATTCTTTACGTTCCGGGCTTCTGTCGACTCTTTCAAAAAGCCAGTCGCCCCACATGCTACTTTTCCATCCGGATTATGTCCGGCGTGCATATTAATTTTCATGTTCAAGCCTCCTATTCTCCTTTTCTGACATTTCCAAGTCCTCAATGCGATGCTCGCACACTTTCATTTTTTCTTCTACAACTGGCATACGCTCCGCAAAATTGTTATGCTTATCCACCTTTTTTTCTAACTGTTCGATCCGGTACGACATCAACCTCATGCCACTAAAGGAGCCGATTACCGTTCCCGCTAAACTGAGGACACCAACAATCACCGACTCAAGCATCCGCATCGTCCTCCTGATAGTTTTTCTTGCTCAGCCCCAACAGACCTGCAAGAGCTGTGTCTGCTGCCGTGATGGTTCCCACAATCTGCTCCACGTATGGGATGTTCCATATCGTCCCCAGCGCAAATATAAACGTCCCCAGCGTAGGCAGTCCATACATCGCCCACCACTTAAGCCTGTCGTATGTTTCGTCTTTCAATTTGAATTTTCTCATGTTCCGCACTCCTTTCCTTGACTTTTTCATACCATAGCACGAAAACAAGTTCCGTGAGTCCTAAACTTTTGCATAAAAAAATAGGCAACCGAAGTCACCTATGCAATGCCCTTTTCTCGTTATTCAGTTCAATTTGAAGTAAATTTGAAGTAAAACCGGTTTTCGACAGCCGCAAATGTACCGATTTATCGGTATTTTTCTTTGTTCTTTGCACTCATTCAAATTGAGTGCTAACAATTTCATGTTTCTTTATAAATTGCAGACAATTGTCATCCCACGCCTGCTGCCCTTTTTTATCCAGAGAAAACTCCTTTTGCATATATCCGGTCACAAACTGAAGTTTTTCCTTTTCATAGCGGATTTGAATCGATCCGACATCTCCATTTGGCATGTAATGACAAAAATCAAACAACATCTTCTGTGGCACTTTATTTCCTTTTATCCACGAAAAAACAAATGTTTTCATCATATTCCATGTAACCAGACCGGTTTCATCTGTCCGTTTTTCATCACTGTCAAACCAATCATCAAAACATCTGCCGTCAATATGAAACGTGGCAAATGTTGTCACCTCGCAGGAACGCAGATGAAACCGGTCAAACATACTGCCCTGAAACATATGCTGCATAAATTCTTTTACGCTGTCAATTTCCAATACAATCATTTCGTATATTATCCTTCCTAACTGCTCATACTAGCATTGTTACAAAGTAACCTAAATTCACCGATATGGTGAAAGAATGGAGGCAGATTATGCGTGCAGATGAGCAAACTTACCGCGATGTAGCCAAAAACTGTAGTGCCTATGAAGTCAAGGACTGCTGTAGCTGCAGCAACAAATCCGGCAATGTCAATGTTTCCTGCGTAACATGTAAACATTTTACGTCTGACAAACATTGTTCTTTGGACTTGTTCGATCCAATCGTGGAAAACCACAATCTTTAGGCATTTTTATGCCCTTTTGCCGGGATTTTCTTCTTATCGGAAGTCCCGGCAGTTTTTTTTACCGGTACATTCTCAAAAACAGCAATTGAGCGCGGCGCCAGCTCATATTTCTTTCCATCCACTGCCATTTCCATAGTATTTGAAGTATCAAATACCCGTTTCCATTCTTTATTTTTTTCAATTTCCGGGAGATAAAATACATGTGGCTCCCAGTGAAAATTAAATGCAAAATACAAGGAATTTCCGCCGTAATAGCCACCGAAAAACAAAACACCAAGTTCCCTGCTATAATAAGAAAACCTCGCATTCCACGGCTCTACTCCGTGACAGGACACATCCGGCGCACCAAGCCCCTCAGAATCCATACCGGTCAGATACCGTCTGCTCTGATAGAGAGGATGGTTCCTACGAAACTCAATCAACTTTTTTACATAGGAAAATAATTCTTTATTTTTCTCTAACAAACTCCAGTCAAGCCATGTAATCGCATTATCCTGACAATATGCATTATTATTTCCTTTTTGTGTATTTCCAAATTCATCTCCCGAAAGAATTCTCGGTGATGCCATACCAAGCATAAGCATAAGAAATGCATTTCGTTCCTGACTAGAGCGCTTTTCACGGACTTCTTTTTTTCTCGAAGGTCCTTCTGCCCCACAATTCCAGCTGTAATTATACTCTGTTCCATCGAGATTCTTTTCTCCGTTTGCCTCGTTATGCTTCACATCATAAGACACCAAATCCCGCAGAGTAAATCCGTTATGCCCGGTAATCGAGTGAACCATGGCAACTCCTTTTTTCTGCTCGCGGAATTGATAATAAAAATCCTCAACCTGTCCTTCATCACTTTTCAGAAAACGTCTTGCCGTCACCAAAAAACGGTCATTCATCTCGCAGAACATTTCCTGACCGGCTTCATAGCCACATTCATCCCAGTGATAACCAAATAATTTCAAATGAGATAGAACCGGGTCCTGTCGCAGCCATTCAACAGACACACACTCCTGATTAAACCGAAAACCATCGATATGAAAACGCAGTGCATAATACCGCATACAAGTCAGCATAAATTCAGGCGACACATCCTTAAAATAAAAATCCATCACCACGTTCATCCCCTGTGAATGAACTGCTTTAATCAGCTTCTGAAACTCCTTTGCCTGTTCACCCTTTTTTGCTGCATAACCAGCCTTCGGAGCAAAATAAAACGCATCCTCTGTATAGCCCCAGTAATTAACTTTCTTTAAATCCACACCATTTTCATCATGCATACATTCATTAAAATCATATGCCGGCATGAGTAACAGCGTATTTACCCCTAAATCTTTCAAATAAGAAAGCTTTTCCTCCATACCGGAAAATGTACCCGGATTTTTTACATTTGACGACTTATGTTTCGTAAATCCACGGACGTGGCATTGATATAAAATCATATCACGCGCCGGAATCTTTTTCCAATTTTCTCCTGTCCAGTCAAAATCCTGAAAATCAAAACAAGCTCTCACTTTTCCCTGACGTCTGCCAAAGTACTCTCTTCCAGTAATCATTCTGGCATAAGAATCGCAAAAACTTTCACCATCTGCTACAAAAAAATAAGGCATTCCCTGAAGCCTGTCTGCCAAATTCTCCGCTTGTAAGACAACTGTAAAATAATCTTCCATCCCGCATATTTTCGCCGGATACATCGGAAACAGTTTCCGCTTCCCCTCTGCTATGACTGCCAACTGACATTTCTTCGCTTTCGGCCGCCAGACAGAAACCAAAACCTCATTTTCATTCTGTTTTCTGACACCGCATGAAAACTCCTGCTGCATCTCATATGGTCTTGTCTTTATCATCTCGAATAATGTCATGCAATCCTTCCTCCATAATTTCTAAAACAATTCGTCCAATTCAAGAACTTTTCTTTTATTATACCGAAAAAGAGTGGAAGTAACAAGAAAAATATGATAAAATAGAAGTCGACACAAATAATCTACAAATTTGGGAAAGGAGATTTTTTATGTTATTAGACAGAGAATACAAAGTACCTTCCAAAACGAACAGCAAAATTAATTTAAAAGTCGTTCCGGGACATTTTGCAACGACATCTTCACACATTAATTTTTATATGGATATGACTACCTTAAAAGTTCGCCAAAAGGAAGCTTATGAAGTAGCAAGAGAAATGGCAAAAGAATACCAGTACAGCAAACCGATTGACACCATCGTATGTATGGACGGCTGTGAAATCATCGGTGCCTGCTTAGCAGAAGAACTGAACAAAAACGGTATTATGTCATTAAACCAGCATGACAGTCTGTATGTCATTACACCGGAGTTTGACGGAAACGGACAGATGATTTTCCGCGACAACTTACAGCCGATGGTAAGAGGAAAGAACATACTTCTTCTTTTAGCATCCGCAACAACCGGACGTACCATTGCCAGAAGCCTGGAGTGTATTCAGTACTACGGCGGTATCATTCAAGGCATTTCAGCAATTTTCAGCGCAGCAAAAGAAATTTACGGTGAACCTGTCCACTGCATCTTCTCAACAGAGGATTTGCCGGACTATAACACCTTTACACCAAGTGAATGTCCACACTGCAAAAACAAAGAAAAAATTGATGCGATTGTAAATGGATTCGGATATTCCGAATTGTAAATCGTACATAATAAAAAACGGTAAATCAACGGAACTGTATGGTTTCGATGATTTACCGTTTTTTTGCTATTTCAACTGTTTCAATATTTCAAGCAAATATTCCCACGTTCGTTTCACACTTTCCACATCCATACTCTCTTTCGGCGTGTGGATATCTTTCATATCCGGTCCAAACGAGACACAGTCAAGTTCCGGTATCTTTCCGGCAAAAATACCACATTCTACACCTGCGTGAAGTGCCTCCACAATAGGTTTTCTACCATATTGCTCTTCAAATATCCGGCACATCAAATCACGCAGCGGTGAATTTTCCAGATACTCCCATGCCGGATAATCTCCATTTGTGGTAACCGTGCCGCCTAATGTTTTTGTCAGACAGGCAATCTGGTCAAGCAGCGCCCGCTTTTCCGACTCCACACTGCTTCGCACCGAAAATGACAGTGAAACATGGTCTCTCTCCGTCTTCATAATTCCTAAATTTAACGAAGTCTGAACAAGTCCTTTCATTTGAAAACTCATCTTCTGAATTCCTCCCGGCAGACAAAGAAGGGCGGTAATCACCTTATCCGCAGAATCTTTCGTCATTGCCAATTCTTTTTCTACGATTGTAGTTTTCTTTACTTCCACCAAAATCATAGGGTCTGTTTCCAAAAACTCACGTTTTATTTCGGCGGAAATCTCCGCAATCTTTGTATTGATTTCTGACTGCCGTTTTTCCGGACATACAATAACTGCTTCTGCCTGTCTCGGAATGGCATTATCTTTCAATCCACCATTTAAGGAGCACAGAGAAAATGGAATTTCTTTATGCAGTTCATAGAGAACCCTTCCCATTATCTGGCAGGCATTGGCGCGCCCCTTATCAATTTCAACACCGGAATGGCCTCCCATTAAACCACTGACAGAAATAACGTATTTCTCCCCATCGCCTGTCTCAAAGGAAAGTGGAAGTTCCACCTGCGCTGTCACACCGCCGGCACAGCTGACTAACAAATGCCCCTCATCTTCGGAATCCAAATTCAACATCGTTTTTGCACGAAGAGGTGAAGTATCCAAAGCTGTGGCACCTAACATTCCGATTTCTTCATCTACCGTAAGCACAATCTCCAACGGCGGGTGTGGATATTCATCCGTCTCCAATAAAGCAAGAGCATACGCAACGGCAATACCGTCATCTCCGCCAAGCGTTGTTTTTTCTGCTGTCACAATGCCATCTTCCACCTGCAGACAAAGTCCATCCGTCTCAAAATCAATGTCACAGCCCTCTTCTTTTTCACAGACCATATCCAAATGCCCCTGCAGCATAACCGGAGCCGAATTCTCATATCCTTTTATGCCGTCTTTCCATATTATCACATTGTTATATTCATCCTGCAAATAAGTAAGGTGATGCTCTTTTGCAAAAGAAACACAATAATCACTGATTTTTTTCGTATTTCCCGAACCATGCGGTATGCCACAGATTTCTTCAAAATAATGCATCACACGTGCCGGTTCTAATGCTCCCAAAACACTCATTGTCAATTCCTCCTTGCTCTGTGTAAACTTTTTTTCACTTCTATTGTATGAATCCACATTCTCCGTGTCAAGCAATTGTAATTTACCCAAAAAGGTGCTAAACTATGTTTATTAACTTTGCAAAGAATGGAGATTATGATGCTATGAAACATTTAGAACTTGGCTTTGTCGGATTTGGACTCATTGGCGGTTCCATCGCAAGATCACTCAAAAAACAAAATGAGGATGTGTCCGTACACGTCTATTCCAGAAGAAAAAATCCGGCACTTGATGAGGGCATGACAGAGGGGGTCATTGATTCTATCTGGTATGAAATTGATGAGCGTTTTTCCACCTGCGATATCATTTTTCTCTGTGCGCCGGTTCTAAAAAATACAGACTATCTGTCCGTCTTAAAACCGCTGTTGAAACCCGGCTGCATCCTTACCGATGTCGGAAGTGTAAAGGGAAATATCTGTAAAAAGGCAGCCGAACTTGGACTTAGCCGCCAGTTTATCGGCGGACACCCAATGGCCGGTTCCGAAAAAACAGGGTTCGAAAATTCCACTGATATTTTATTGGAAAATGCATACTATTTACTGACACCATTTGAGGAGACGCCGTTAGAAAACTTGTCTCTGTTAAAAGAATTGGTAGCAAAAACCGGTGCAAACTGTGTCGTTTTATCACCATCGGAACATGATAAAATCACTGCTGCCATCAGCCATGTGCCACACATTATCGCCGTTTCCCTGGTTAATATGGTTCGCACAAGTGACAACGAGGAACAGAATATGAAAGCGTTTGCTGCCGGCGGTTTCAAAGATATTACAAGAATTGCCTCGTCCTCTCCACAAATGTGGCAGGATATTTGCTTAGCAAACAGCGAAAGCATTGATTATTTTCTCTCCCATTTTGAAAAGCAGATTGAAGATTTCCGCCACATGATAGCAGAAAAAGACGGTGCTTCCATTCAGGATGAATTTCACACAGCAGGCGACTACAGGGATTCCATCCCGGCAAAAAAAAGCAGTGTAATTGCCCGTTCGTATGATTTATTCATAAACATCGATGACCGTGCCGGCGCCATTGCCACAATCGCCACGATTCTGTCCGTGAACGGCATCAGCATCAAAAATATCGGCATCATTCATAACCGTGAATATGTAGATGGTGTTATGAAACTGGAACTTTACAAAGAAGATGATGAGAAAAAAGCAAGAGAGCTTTTAATCCAGAATCGATATGATATTGTGGATAGGGATTAACACCTATCCACAAAAATAAGTAATTGCCTGCGGATGATTTTGAATCACCGCTTTTTTATGTTTTCCACCATTTTCCCCATCCAGCGTATACGCTAACGCTTCCTTACAACTGATTTCCACATGGGAACTGTGTATCACCTTCACCTGCGAATTTGCTTTTCCGTGCAGTAAAAATGCCATTACCTGATTCAACTCAATCGGATTTTTCGGTGTTTTCACAAAAATCCCATCAAGCAGACCATCTTTTAAACTGACACTGTTTTTCTTATATAATTTTAATCCTGCTACCGATTTTGCATTTGTCACCATACCAAGAATACAATCCTGCTCCCAAGTTTCCAAATCTGTCTGCACCTTTATATGATAACTTTTGGTTTTTCCCAACTTTACCGCACCATCTAAAATATAGGCCGTCCTTCCAAACAAGTTTTTCGTCGCCTGCGGTGTTTCATAAGAAACCGAGGTAAAAGCTCCAAATGCCGCTACATAGGAAAAGAAATTACCGTTCATGTCCCCGACATCATAAGCACCCTTTTTGTCCCCCACCGCAATCTGTGCACAGGGAATCACTCGTTTTGGCAGCCTGATACTATTTGCAAAATCATTCACCGTTCCGGTTGGAATATAACCACAGGCCGGACGCATATCGGGTGGCAGAGTCATCAATCCATGAATCACCTCATGCAGTGTACCATCGCCGCCGCTGCATATCACACGGTCACAGCCGATTCCCTTTTGTATGATATATTCGGCTGCATCTCCAGCCTTCTGTGTTGCCGCAATCGAAACATCCCACTGTCTTTTCATCATCATATCTATGATATCGGCAAGTTTGTTCCGCAAAGTCCCCTTTCCGGCACGCGGATTATAAACGAATAATACCTTTTCTTTTTCCATAAAAATACCTCACTAGTCGTCCAATATAATCATCGCATCCCTCATGTTTCGAGTTCGCCTCACTTTTCCTGTTTTGTAATTTACATTTC